>Ga0172379_10000508_pt1 | contig 95685 bp, 110 predicted proteins | sample GrowelOW334metaG_FD_119756 | JGI IMG/M metagenome (GOLD analysis project Ga0172379, IMG submission 119756) | Groundwater microbial communities from an aquifer near a municipal landfill in Southern Ontario, Canada - Groundwater well OW334 metaG | ecosystem: Environmental > Aquatic > Deep...
CTCTTTTTTGAAATAGTCACCGAGAGACCAATTGCCAAGCATTTCAAAAAATGTTGCATGCACATTGTCACCTATATCATCGATGTCAACAGTTCGAATGCACTTCTGTACATCTACCAGACGTTTTACCTCTTTGCCGTTAATCATAAATGGCTTACCCAATATATATGATATCAGTGGTTGCATTCCTGCCGTATTGAATAGCGTTGGATTTGTTATTCCTTTTTCGTCAGTAGTCACCAAAGATGCCGAGGGAATGACGGCATGTTCCCTATTCTCGAAAAACTTCAAAAACCTCTTTCGTATTTCTTCTGACTTCATGCTTCAAATAGTATCATTTTGCTGTCAATTTACAAACCTCTTCAGCACCTCAAAATCCTTTTTATGCACATTTCTCATACTACCATTGTAAAGTGCGCTTGCAGGATGATATAAAGTAACTACTGTTAGAGGTTCTGGCTGATTGTCCTTATCGAAGAATGAAGTCTCGAATGACTTACCGTGTATCTTACTTATCGGCTCCAACTCTAGGTCTAGATCATATCTACGCATAACATATCCCATACTATACCTACCGAGAGTTGCAATAACCTTGGGCTTAATGATCTGCACTTGTCTATCCAAGAATGGTGAATAGATCGCAATCTCTTCTGGTGTAGGGTCACGATTTTCTGGGGGCCGATCTTTGACAATATTTGTAATATAGACTTTATCACGTGTCAGTCCTATAGACTCTATAAGTTCAGTCAAGAATTTGCCCGAAGCACCACAAAATGGCTTACCACTCTTTGCTTCGTGCAAACCAGGTGCTTCACCTACGAACATTATCGTAGCATCATGACTACCCTCCCCTACGACAGGAAAGAAATTGTTTTGCGTCCTATATTCAAAAAGTGGTGATGCACGAAACTCCAAGAGTTCATCACGGATTTGTTCCAATAATTCAAACTTGGAAATCATAATATCTTACTATTGCCTCCACAGACCATATTTGCTTCTTCGATAACTTTACTGACAATATCTGTCTTTACTCCTATTTCATGCAAAATATCTGGATTTTTTATTATATCAACACAAAGTAAAGCATTACGGCCTATAAGGTCTTTTTTCTCTTGATGAGACAAAGACATGATAGAAGTAACTGGATGTAGACAATTTTGATCTATAATTTCATGCAAACTGAGAGAATTGGGATAATTCCATCCTATCAATTTGATGTCTTTGCATTCACCATATTTGATGGCCATATCGCTGAATTTGGTATTTGTAAATAGCCAACGACTAGTGAGTTTACGTTTCATCCCTCCATAGTCATAGAAATTATCAGCAACATCATCAAAACGGGCTTTGACATATAAGACTACTTTCAAATCTGATTTGAGACCAAATTCATTGTGAAATTTGGCTTCAACCATAGCTAGTTCTTTGTCTTTCCATGCAACAACATCAACTTCATGTTCTACACATGCCCCACCTACAGTCTGATCTGTAACTGCTTCATAGCCCCAAAAGTTGAAAATCCTAGCAACAAACTTTTCAAACGGAAATCCATCTGGCCCAAGTTCGAATATTGCTCTCCTGGTTGAATATTTTATAGCAACAGAATGTGAACGATGTTTCAAAAGTCCAAAAGCACGATGATAGATATCTTCTGTCTTCATTCCATTCCACATTTCTTTTTCAACTTCATTTATGATCTCATCTATCACTTCAGGCGATGCTCCAGAACGGCGGAGTGAATTTACCAACTTCTCTTCTTCGAAGAGTTCTGTAGTACCATCTGATTTTGTAATAGATATAAGATGATTCATCTTATTTTTCTTTTGGTCTCATGAGTGGAAACAATTGTGTTTCGCGAAGAGGTTTATCTGCCAAAACAGAAAACAATCTTTCTCCAAATCCAAAACCACATGTTGGTGGCATGCCGTGTTCTAGCATTTCTACAAATTCCCAGTCTGGCATCATTGCTTCTTTATCACCAGAGTCTATCAATTTTTGTTGTTCATCAAACCTCTTTTGTTGATCGATTGGATCATTTAGTTCAGAATAGCCACGACCAATTTCACTTCCAGCAATCAGTGGTTGGAACATTTGTACTATTTTTGGATTGCCAGGAACACTTTTTGCAAGTGGTGCTATCAATACTGGATGATTTATGAGGAATGCTGGTCCAGCAATATTTTTTCTGCAATATTTCCACAAAGTATCCACTAATCTTTCCCTATTGTCCCCATCATAATTTACTTTGAGTTTAGCTAGTTGTTTTTTTAATTCTTCATCTGATGCACTATTAATATCAATACCAGTCTGTTTCTTTATCTCTTCTACATAGTCGATCTTCACCCATTCATTGTCTAAATCAAATGAAAAGCCCCTAGAAGTAAACTTTGTTGTACCAAATATTTCTTTTGCCAAGTGTCTATATAGTTCGGTAGTTAGTTTCATACCATCTTCATAGTTGGCATATGACCAATAAAATTCCATATTTGTGAATTCCTGAACATGTTCTGGACTGGATCCTTCATTTCTGTATACTCTGCCTATTTCGAATGTCTTTGGGAATCCAGCAGCCATAAGCCTTTTTTGCCAAAGTTCACCGACTGATATACGAAGATATACATCGAGGTCATAATCATTGTGATATGTCTTGAATGGATTTGCTTCTGCACCACCAGTAGTGATCTCTAATGTCGGTGTTTCTACTTCTATAAACCCTCTTTCTTCCATGAATTTCCTAGTGATCTGCCAGAATCTAGCTTTTTTGTAGAATAGATCTCTTGTCTCTGGATCCATGATGAAATCAAGATAACGTTTACGGAATCTTTCATCCGGATCTTGCAGGCCATGCCATTTTTCAGGAAGAGGCAATAATGACTTTGAAGCCATTGTCCATGAAGTAACAAGGATGCTTTGTTCGCCTTTCTGTGTAATAAAAAAGGTTCCTGTAAAACTAACTATATCTCCTATATCCACAGCTTCGACAAAAAGTCCAAATGCTTTTGCATCTATTGTATCTTTTTTTAGTACAGCTTGAAATCTAGATTTACCATCGTCTATAACAATAAAAAGTATTGCACCTTGACCACGTATTGCAACTATACGTCCTGCTACATTTGTAATTTTAGAACTTTTTTGCAAAATATCAAATTTTTCTTTGGCTGTAGCCAGACAAAAGTCTCGTGGAACAGAAACTGGATAAGGATCAATACCAGCTTTTTTCAAAAGCTCCAATTTCTGTAAACGAATCTGTTTTAATTCTCTAAGAGTAGCCATTTTATTTGAGCACTTCTATTGAATATTTTACAATCCCATTTGGAGTATTTACAGAAACAATATCCCCCTTCTTACGTCCTATTAAAGCTGCCCCTATTGGTGACATATTTGATATCTTTCCATGGGCCATATCCGCTTCTTCAGAACCAACGATCGTATATAGATATGATTTATTGTCTCCTTCTTTTTGGAGTCGCACTGTAGTACCGACAATTATGATATCACTTCTTCCTTCACCAACTATAGAAGCATTCTTCAATAGAGCCTCTACTTTATTGATACGTTCTTCGACTTCTGCTTGTTCTTCACGGGCCTGATGATATTCTGCATTTTCAGACAAATCACCTAGCTTTTTTGAATATTCTAGATGTTCCGCTACTTCTTTGCGTCTTTCTGATTTTAAGTATTCTAGCTCTTTTTTAAGCTCTTCAAACTTCAAACTAGTGAGATATTGTGGGTCAGTAGACATTTTATTATATGAATTAAGGGTATTATTAGATTTTAATGATACCAAGAAATAGTATATCAGGCAATATCGAGAATCAAAGTCCACATAAACTATAAATCCTATTGATTCAGAGCATTCACCTTCCTAATAGTTGACGACCCAAAGAAACCAGTCCCTCGAGTTAGATTGACAGGTGTTAATATCTCACTTTTGTAATATTCTTGGAATCTGGAAACAGCTTGTGCTGTTAGATTGCCAAAGTATGTGGTTTCATTTCCTGGGGAACCTGGACCTGTGGTGGCAATCCTGAATGGATATTCTGTGTTGCCTGTCCGGAGCGAAGTCGAGGGATGTGAATTGAGAAAGATCTGGAGTTGTTTGACATCATTCCCTGTATCTCCGACAGTAAGTGAGCGAGTAAAATGGTATTTTGTTCCAGTTTGTTGATTGTTTGATGTTGAAGATTGATAATTATTGACTGATGATGCTGATGATATTGGCGTGCATATGAGGCCAGGAGGACAGACATTAGTGAGATTTGTCATTTGTCCGCTGATCTGCGGATTGACATTTGTCATTTGGATTTTGGTATTAAGTGTAGCTCTTGTTGTAGGACCAAAGTTACCATATCCATTGGTTGTAGGAGATCCTGAACATATTTTGAGAGTAGAACATTGGAATTTCTGTAGAGCTAGAGTAGTAGATGGACCATAGTATGTAGTTTCATTTCCTGAAGAACCCACACCAGATGCCGATACAGTATATCCAAGAGAATTTAGAGATTGTTGCAACGCTTTGACATCTGTTCCTGTAGAGCCAACTGTTAGATATCTATTGAATGTATATGAAGGAGTACTTACGCTTGGACGAGTGTTTGAAGGTAGAGAGGTGTTTAATGAGGAAGAAGTGTTTGAATTTGACTGTGTATATGAGACAGAGCCTCCTCCAGAAGGTACTGAAGGTGGGGTGACACCTATTCCAGAAGAAGTGGTAAAAGTTTGATCTGCTGAATTAGTACTTAAATTTGAACCATTGACTGATCTGATTTTATAGTGATAAGTGGTATTTGGTTGAAGACCAGATAAAGTTTGACTGTTTGAAGAAGTTAAAGAAGTATTTGAGACATAGGTGGTGGTTAGACCATATAATACTTGAGAGTTTATTCCAGTTGTGGACCAGGAGATGGTGATTCCTGAAGTTGTGATATCAGATGTTGTGATGGAGAAGAGAGTAGGTGGGGTGGTGTCGGAAGAAGATATTTGAAAATAATGATAACAAGAAGATGGATCAAAAGTTCCACCATTTGCTAAATTTTGGTTTTTAAAACATGTTTGCGCTGGTATATCATTGCTCAATCTTGTAACATCAGGACCGATTGGTGGCCATGGAGAATTATTCCACCAACTTGGTTTGGAAGATAAATAAAGAGATGCTGGAAGACTAGTAGAGAGTGATAGTCCTGTAGGTATTTCACTTGTATTCCACTGTGTTCTATTATTTACATAATCATAATTTCCCCAACGAATCATTGTATCTAGTGTAGATGTATCTGGACCAGAAGGCCCGTTTGGTATCCAACTTTGACTCCAAAAACCAAGACCATATATACCTCTATCGCTAACATAGTTTTTCGTATTATTTGAAAATTCATAGAATGTAGATATGCCACTAGTACCAAGAACATTTCCTATAATAGTTTGATATTTATGTTGGGCATTAATTATCAATGCGATTCGATTGTTATAAGCAGTTGAATCTTGATATCCCGTAAGACGATTCCTAAATATGACATCATGACTTCCAGACCCCCAAATATTATCAGTCGCTATCATTGAAGTCACATTCCCTTCCATAAGACTGGCATAGGCGTGAACGATATGTGGTTCTATGCCAGCACCCATCCAGGCAGTAGGAGTGGTATATATATAATTATACCCAAATACATTACCGCTTATTGGAGCAGTAGATACGATACCACCTGACATATACAAGATATTATTTTCTATTAGAGTAGCCGAAGTTGCGCCAATTTCAATTCCATAGCGCGTTGGTCCAGTACCTCGAGTGCCGTGAACAAAATTATCACGAACTTCATTTCTATAAGAGTGATAGCCAATATTAATGGCAGATCTAAGAGAATCAGTAGTTTCTACACCTTTTACCCAACAGTTGGTACAAAAATTGAATACTATAAGTGATGGATTGTATGGAACATTCAAAGATTGTCCACTAACTGTCATATTTTCTATTCCGGCATATTCCATATTCCCTCCTGGCCACCAAAAAACTTGTGGAGAAAGTGATGCCTTAGGAGAAAAATCTACTGGATTATCAATCAAAATAGTGTGACTAGTAACTGGTCCACCTTTAGTACCTGGCCCAATCACTTTGACAACTTGCTGTTGGGCGCGACTATTACCACCATAAAAAGAAGTACCATTTCTCCCACTAGGTAGAGATCCAGAATTCCCAACAACACTTACTAGATCTGGATCATTGAGTTGGTCCAATACTATTGTTTGCCCCACAATGAGTCCTGTTACACTCGAAAGAGTGATAGAAGTACTTCCTTTGTTTAGACCATCTGTCCAATCTACCACACTTAATAGATAAGGTGAGCCTCCTTTATAAGGTGAAAACAGAATGGTATTTGCTGGAATTAGTATAGTCTTTCCTGGTCCAGCTCCACGAATTACAATTGGATGAGCTATATTCAATCCTGTCGATAAATTATAAGTTCCTGCCGGAATATTAACAACCGTATAATCAGGGCAATCATTAATGGCTGTTTGAATAGAATCGGCTGAAGTAATTGAGATTGTACAATCTAGAAAATTTGTAGGTATTCCTTTATTAATGCCATTTGATTGAATTACACCCGCAAGACTCCAATCTAGTTTTCTGTCGTCTGGAATAACTTGATTTGAATTAGTTATAGGCGGATTTGTCAAAACAATGGGATTATTAATTGTTTGTATTGGTGGTGTGTTTTGCTCTGTTGTCTGTGTCTGTGTTTGTGATTGTGTAGATCCAGTTTGTGAGTTAGATGTAGTATTGGAAGATGAATCAGTATTATTTTGTGAAGTTGATATTGAATTATTGTTAATTGCTGGTTTAAAAGCTAGGCCAATAACCAGTGCATCGGTAAAACTAGATACTGAAAATGATACTTTTGTTGACGCAGAAGCCGAATCTTGTATTTGATCTTCACTCGTTAGGTTTGCGCTATATCCACCTTGATCGAATATTCGTCTAGTAAAATTATCACCAGCGGTAACAGCAGTACCGTTCTGGCTCGGACTAATCATTGCACCAAAGATGTAATCACCATTGTTACTTGTAGAAAAGGTGTTCAGATTAATATCAACTCCTACTCCTCCTTGAGTGTAGAAGGCAGTATTTCCATCAAGCGGAGAATTTACATCGGCTCCACTGATTTCATGGATAATCATAGCTTTAACATTTTCATCTGCAGAAAATGTTGCAGTTACGATACAGGGCGAACCGCCGATTACATTCTTGGCATATGCTACTTCTGCGGAGCTACCGTGTTGTATGAGAGTAGATGACACTATAGTATAGTTGTTTCCACAACTATCAGTAATGTTATCTAAAGTTTTTGTGGATGAACCCCAAGAAACATAAACAATAATTAAATTACCGGTCGTAACATTCTGATTTAATGCTTTTATAACCGTATTATTTCTACTACCATAATAATCAACCACATCAGTTGCCTGAACAAATGATATAGAATTATTTCCTGCTACTTGAGCAAGTTGTGTTCGAGGTTGGATTGGTTTGAAAACAATATCAAATTGGCTTGTTGTCTGTGCAATAAATACTAGAGTCAAGAATAAACACATACCGAGTATTGCAATGCTGTGAGAAGTCTTAATGTTAGGATTCATGATCCTACAAATTATATCACAAATGATTACTTAAAATACTCTGGTGTATATATCGCCATCCAGTCCAATTGTTGTCTCATTACTGCCGCAGCGCCTATAAGATTGTGAACTGAGCCTTTTTCGAGAATTACGGCAAATGCGTATTTTGGATTTTCATATGGCCAGAATCCTGTTATCCAAGAATTGACTTTTTCTTTTGTAACTCCAAGCTCTGCAGTACCAGATTTACCAGCAATCTTTGTATATGGAACGTTGAGTGCTTTGCTTGTACCTATATTTACACTCATACTCATACCCTCACGAACAATATTAAAATATTCAATAGGTATATCTATAGTACTTTCAATCTGTTTTTGTCCTATTTCCAAAGTAGGAACTAATAGTGATCCACTATTAGCTATTGCAGAAACAGCGCGTGCGACTTGTATAGGTGTTACTTGCATTCCATATTGACCTATAGCAGTGTGATATGTATCACCAATATACCAATCTTCATCAAAAGTTATTTTCTTCCATTCTGGAGTAGGTATTGTTCCTGTCTTTCCAGAGAAAAATGATTTTGAAATAGGCATACCAAATCCGAACATTTGCAAATACTTATCAATATTTATTATACCCAAACCCTTTTGATCTTTATAACCACCTCCAACTACATAAAAATATACATCAGAAGACAGTGCTATTGCATGCTTCATATCTACAAATCCCAGTGATTTCCAATCTCTAAAAATAGTAGATTTTGTAGGATCATACGGATTTGTGAGAAATATAGAACCTGTTTCATTGACTATTTTCAATGGATCAATAATCTTTTCATTCAATACACCAAGAGCAATATAAGGTTTTATGATAGATCCTGGAACATACAAGCCATCTATTGCACGGTTGAGAAAAGGTAAACTTTTATTGGTGAGTGCAGATATTACAGCATTTTGATCTTCTTTATCTGACATTATCTGCGAATCAAATTCCGGATAACTAGCCATAGCGAGAACTTCACCAGTATTTATATCCATTATTACTCCAGCACCACCTACAAAGCCTACACGCTCTGCTATATCTTTGATATTTTTATAGAGATTTGATTGTATTCTACTATCTATTGAAAGCTTGATATTTTCGCCCGGTTTGGCTGGTCTCACAACACTTTCAGATACTATTTGTCCACGCGCATCTACTTCTACGAGTCTAGAACCATTTACTCCACGCAAACGATCATTAAAATATTCTTCTGCACCATCTATACCCTCGAAGTCTTCTTGATAATAAAAACCATTTTTATCTTTTAATGGATATTGAACATAACCTTGTATATGAGCCATACCAGAAGTAGTTGCATATTCACGTTTTGATACAGAGTTTATTTCATCTTGTGAAAGAATTAGGTCAATATTCTTTTCTTCACTTGGTTCATTCCAAACAATTAGAACACCATTCCTGTCGCTTATCGTCCCGCGCGCGGCAAATATAGGTATTGGTCTTAGCATATTACCTTCGCTTCTAGATGCATATTTTTTTCCATCTATGATTTGTAAATTCCAGATTTGAATGAAGAATGCGGTTGCTACAAGTCCAAAAAATACAAATATCGAATATAGTGCAAATTTTTTTATTGGTTTCTCTATTCTACCTTCCAATTGACTCCTATCATATCCAGGGATATTACTTGAGTCCATGAATATTTCATCAGGATTTATTTCTGTATATTTTTTCCTTTTAATATTAAGAAACTTGAACATTACATTGAAAATCTACTAAATTTTTTAAGTATATATATTATAAAATATATGGATACTGAACTGACTGTTCCCACATAATCCCATATACTCTTTCCATTATTCATGCAGAAAAGCGCATCATATATGATACCAAATATGATCAATTCAAAATAATTTCGAAAAAACCATGATCCTATAACTAATATAGGTAAAGCAAAAAACCACCAACCATTTATAATAAACGTAAATAATACTAGATCGGCCAATATTCTTATGATTATAATTTTCTTCAATTTATATATACTTATTACTCTTGATCTTTCTTATCTATCAAGACCCATCTCAAGTCAAATATATTTACAGGTGGTGCAAATATAATAGTTTCAAATGGTTGTGCCTCATCATTTATCACTTTGGAGACTATACCGATCGTATCCCCGTCATATGATGGTACTGTTACAAGATCACCCTCTTTGACAACAATACTCCTCGGTAATTCGAGAGAATATTGTCCACCACCATTACCAGTAGCAGTTGCTCGAATACCTTCTCTTCCTATTATCACATCATGTATTATTCCAGGTGATGAATACAATACAACTTTTGAAGTATTCCTCAAGACTTCTTTTATTTTTCCTATTGGAATACCTTTATATGCATATACCACCATTTCAGCAGTAAATCCCAAATCCTTACCACCATCAATTATCAATTCATCATATGGAGCAAATGGAGGATTCATGAGAATAGGTACAATCTCCATCGCATCTGTAGAAGTTGATTCAGAATTTGAGTAAACACGATTTTTTGCAAAGAATTGTTTTAGGGATTGATTTTCCTGTTCTATAGATTGGATCAAATAGGACTTAATGTCTTTTTCTTGAAGTCTTATTTTTAGAGTTTCATTCTCTAATAACAGTTGTCGTTGTGATTTCATAGATCCACTACTTACAGCAAACTCTATTCTCCAAAATGGTTTTGCAATAGTAATAAATATGGAAGATAAAATATGTGGAAATAATAATTGGATAAGGACCAAAATTATAATTATGAATATAATTGCAACAATATATATTCTGTTAAATCTATTTTCTCTTCTATTATTTGTTTCTAGGAATATCATCTTCATTTTCTATAAGAACACTTCGAAATGTATCTAGATCTTCTAGGACTATCCCTGCACCACGTGCAATAGCAGTCAATGGATCATTGGCAATAGTTACAGGGATCTTTAATACTTCAGCAAAGAGTACGTCCAGCTCTTTTATCAGAGCACCACCACCGATAAGGTGAACGCCACGTCTCATGATGTCAGAGAGGATTTCCGGAGGAGTTGTCTCCAGTACTTCTTTTGCTGATTCAACAACGATATTGATCGACTGCGCCATCGCTTCTCTGATATCAGAATCAGTAATTATAACTTCTCTCGGAAGTCCAGTGATGAGATCTCTACCACGGATTGTTGTCTCTATTGCTTCTCCTGGCATAACAACACCGACATCAATCTTTACTTGTTCAGCCGTTGTCTCTCCTATCAAAATCTTAAATTCATTACGAATATAGGAGATTATATCATTATTGAATTTATCTCCTGCAATCTTTAGATTCTTTGATCTCACAATACCTCCTAGAGATATTATTGCTATATCAGTTGTACCACCACCTATATCGATAACCATACTTCCTACAGGATCATGTATAGGTAATCTTATCCCTATAGCACCTGCCATTGGTTGTTCTATGATATATACCTCTCGAGCACCTGCATTTCTGGTTGCATCTCGTACTGCTCTAACTTCAACATTGGTTACGCCAGACGGGATACCAACAACAACTCTAGGACCCAAAATCTTTTTGGGCAAGAATTCACTAGTCTTTTTCAAAAAATATGAAAGCATTTCCTCTGTCACCTCAAAATCTGATATAACTCCATCAACGAGTGGTCTTACTGCTGTTATATGAGTCGGTGTTCTACCAAGCATATCTTTGGCTGTTCTTCCTACGGCCACCACTTGACCAGTTTTCTGGTTTACTGCTACAACAGACGGTTCATTCACCACTATTCCTTTGCCACGAACATAAACAAGGGTATTTGCAGTACCTAGGTCTATTCCAATATCATTTGAAAAACGACCAAGCAATTTCTCTTTTCTTTCTTTGAAACTATCCATAATATCATCACCTTATCATAGCTTGGATATGGGTGCTAGTTCTATTTTTTGAGTAATACGATCTTTCAATTCTACAGAATTATGAGCAAGAGTTTTCTCACTAACTACCATTCTTTTGGGTATACCCAAGAGATCTGCATCAGAGAATTTCTCTCCAGCACTACATTCTCTATCATCATACAATACATCTACTCCTTTCTTTATGAGCTTTTTATAGATATCATCGGCAGTCTTCTTTGTTATGCCTTTTTCATCTCTCAATACTATTAGATGGATAGCAAATGGTGATATTGCTTCAGGCCATACAAGTCCCTTATCATCACCGAGTAATTCTACTATTGTACCCATTACTCTTCCAGGACCGATACCATAACTACCCATAATAACTGGTTTTGGATTGTCATCCTTGTCCTTGTAGTACAATCCCAATGCTTCAGAGAAGCGAGAACCGAGATTGAATATATTTCCAACTTCTACAGCATGCTTTTCTTTGAGATCTGACTTTGCTATTCCTAGATCTTTCAGAACTTCATCATTCATGACTTCTTTATTTATAGCAATCTTTTTCTTTTCATGAACAAATATAGTGTCTTCACCTGCACCGATAACAGTTTGAAATTCATGAGAATATTTTGAGAAACTTCCACCACTTGCAAATGTCATATATGTTTCATTGCCTATTCCCAAGCGATCAAATATTCGTATATATGCTTGTTTTGCTTTTTCGTAGAATTCTTCCTGCTCCTTCACGTCTTTACAAAATGAATACAAATCTTTCATCAGAAACTCTCTCCCCCTCAATATGCCTGATTTGGCTCTCACTTCATTTCTAAACTTTGTCTGGAATTGATACGCAGCTATGGGTAAATCTCGAAAAGAACGTATATGATCTTTCATCAAGTTTGTCAATGGTTCTTCGTGTGTGAAGCCCAATCCCAATTCACTACTATTTTTTAGAGAAGTTTTGAACCAAATATCTACTTTCGTATCATCCCAACGATCACTTGTTTGCCACATTTCTTTGTCCTGGAGAGCTGTAAGTAACAATTCTTGTCCGCCAATAGCATTCATCTCTTCTCTTATTATATTTATTATCTTATTTAAGACTTTGAGACCTAACGGCAAGAATGAATAAACACCTGCCATCTCTTTGTGTATATAACCAGCGCGTATCAAGAGTTGAGCATTCTTTGCTACCTCATCTCTAGGAGCTTCGCGACGAGTTTTAGAGAATAGTTCAGATTGTTTCATTGAGTCTATTCTAGCAGAATTCTTCTGTCGAGTAAAATTGATAGTTTGATGAAATATCTCTCGAGCCGACACGAAATGCGATGTGAGCCATGAACAAATTGCCCGCATTTGCTGAATCCTTGTAAGCAAATGCGGTTGCAATTTGGAATGGCGACTTTGAGTGGAGGCGAGGGAGATATTTCATCAAACTATCAATCGATATCTAAATAAACAACTTTGCAATATCTTTGTAAGTTACTATAACCATAAGTATCATGAGCAGAACAAAACCAACTGTATTTACAATATTAAAAAACTTTGCAGGAATTCGACGTCTTATGATGCCTTCTATGCCTACAAATAATATTCTTCCTCCATCTAATGCTGGGAATGGTATCAAGTTGATAACACCTAAATTGATCGAAATGATAGCTGTGATGATAAGAAGATAATTGAAACCAATCTTTGCTGCACTACCTACGATACCTGCAATCCCTATAGGCCCAGCCACATCAGAGAAGTCAGCTTCACCTTGAAATATATTTGCAATGAATGTATATAGTCCTATGGCAGTATCTCTTATCAAGACTAAAGTATAATGCCCACCTTCATATATAGAATTCAAAAATGGCAATCGTATATCTGCAACACTTTGCATTGCTATACCTATTGCGTATTTATCAGGAACAATTCCAGTTATAGGGATTATTTGTACATTTGAAATAGTATCATCTCTCAAATATTCAAATGAGATAGGGTTACCATTACTTTGATCTATGGTCTTTTGAATAGTTTGAATCTGGCTTTCAATATTTATTTGATTATCTATCGATATAGATTCACCATCAACTAGATTCAATCTTTTAATAACATCCCCTGATCTTATCCCCGCCTTCTCTGCTGGCGAACCCTGTCCTACATATGTGATCATTATCCTTTCATCTTGGAATCTATCAGCATATTTTTCGAGACCATCTGTGGATGCAGTAACTCCAGAAGAAAAGATAATTACATACAATATCCATGCAAATAGAAAATTGAAAAATACTCCTGCGAAAAGGACTAAGGCCTGTTGCCATCTTGGTTTATTCACAAAACTCCTACTTGCATCTGGACCAGACATGGACTCAACATCTGGATTTTCACCAAATATTTTCACATAGCCACCAAATGGTATTAGATTGAGACCGTATTCTGTTTCTCCTCTCTTCCAGGATAATATCCTCGGACCAAAACCTATCTTGAATGCATCAACCCTTATTTTGAAAGCTCTTGCAACAAGAAAATGCCCCAATTCATGAACAAATATGAGAACTGCCAGAACCAGAATAAAGATAATAACTGTCATTTAATTCATTATTTCTTTTTCTTTCTTTGTAAAAGATTCATCCAACTTTTTATTTCCTTCATCTACGAATTTTTGTATTTCATTTTTGAGTCTGAATATATCGTCTTTGCCCATACCACCTTCTTTTTCTTTTGCCTGAAGATCTTTTATGATATGTTCTCTACTCGCCCTTACTTGTTTTTTTGCTTCTTCAAGTTTGTCTTTTGCTATCTTTACAATACTCACCCTTCGATCTGTTGTAAGTTCAGGAAAATTGACTCTTATACCTTGATCATCTACGGCAATAGAAAGACCAAGATTTGCAACTGTTAAAGCTTTTTCGATTGCTTTTACTTGTGATTTATCCCACGGTGTTATCCGGAGTGTCCTAGCTCCTTCTGTCGTAATACCAGCAACTTCTTTGAGAGATAGCGGTGCACCATATACTTCTACACGGACTGGATCCAATACAGCCGGTGAAGCTTGTCCTGTACGTATCTGTTGGAATTCCTTTTTGAGCCATTCTTCTGCATTTGTGAGATTTTTCTTAAATTGATTGAGATCGTATAACATATATTTATATTTATTATTATAGTTAGATTATACTAGAGAAATGCCACAAATTCCAATATCATCTTCAGAGATGGTGATCTTATTCCAACATACTTTCTAGCAATCTCTATATTTTCTAGACAATTAAAGCTTGCCTTTACACCCTTTTCTTTGCGAATACATATTTCTAGATTGTCCAGGAATGAAATAGCATCTTTTTTTGTCTTTTTTTCCTTGGAAATATCATCAGCTAATTTTTTGACGAATTCCAATCTTTTACTAATACTTAAATTAAGAAAATCTTTTACTTGATTGATTGAATCTTGATCCTGAATCTCTCTATCAAAATCATTGATTATAGACATTCTGGATCTTACTGTTGGTAAAAGTATATCTTGATAAGGAATAATGATAAAGAAATGTGCATATTCTCCTGGCTCTTCGAAAAGTTTCAACAATGCATTTTGTGCTTCTACTGTAATACTCCTTATAGAGACAATAAAGTATCTCTTTCCACCTTCTATAGCAGGCCTTATATCGTGTATTGATTTCAATTCTCTAGCATCGTCAACTGTAAAATTCTCATAAATATTTTCAAAGAAATCCGAATTCCCTTTTGTCTTTACTTTATGCTTATCTTCAAGTATTGATATTATTTCAGCATGAATAGTATCACTACCTACTAGACAGTATGCATGATGATTCAATACGTTGAGCTGTCTCGGTGTTTTCATCATTAGACATAATACACTGTTCTTTACCTCTTTGAAATAATCGTCTTCTTGTACGCATCCAAATGTTCGAGAGCAATACCAGTACCCTTTGCAACACAGAGCAGTGGATCTTCTGCTACTTGCGCTTTGACACCTGTTCTGCGGAAAACTAATTCTGCCATATTACGGAGTAGAGAAGAACCACCTGTGAGAGTAATACCTTTGTCTATTATGTCAGATGCAAGTTCTGGTGGTGTCTCTTGTAGAACGTCTTTGATAGCAGTTATCATCTCACGCAATTCCTTTGATATTGCTTTCACAATTTCATTTGTCTTTATCTCGACAGATCTAGGAAGACCTGTGATAAAATCACGTCCTTTAACATTCATGGCTAATTCTTGATCTAGTGGTATTGCAGAGCCAATCTTAATCTTTATATCTTCTGCCATATGATCTCCTATTGCCAGATTGAAAGTCTTCTTTATAAAGTCTGCAATTGCCGTGTCTATTTTATTACCAGCACATTTTACAGAAGTAGAAGATACAATACCTCCAAGAGATATGACTGCAACATCAGTAGTACCGCCACCTATATCTACTATCATATGTCCACGAGCTTCATGTATCGGTATACCTGCTCCTATAGCTGCCAAGACAGGCTCCTTCACAACATATGCATTGCGAGCACCAGCACGTATAGTAGCTTCTATAACTGCTCTTCTTTCCGTAGAAGTTATGCCAGCTGGAACAGAGACCATTACATCGGGCTTGAAGAAATTCCATCTACCCATTGCAGTATCAATAAAATGCCGGAGCATTGCCTCTGTAATACGATAATCGGCTATTACTCCATCTTTCATCGGACGATATGCAACTATCGTATCAGGAGTGCGTCCCAACATGTCTTTTGCATCATTACCCACAGCAATAACTTTTTTGTCTATTTCAGATATAGCAACTACAGAAGGTTCATTCAGGACTATACCCTTACCAGGTACAAAGACAATTGTATTTGCAGTACCAAGATCAATGCCAAGTTTTGGATTGAATATACTCATAAATCAAAATCTAGCACAGTTTGATGCTTTACTACAAATAAGAAAACAATATTATTGCAAGGATAGATTGTGCACTTCAGCTATGATCTGATCTAGGGATACTGCAGCTTTGACCAAGAATTTTTTGGCACCCAAAATACGTGCTCTTTCTATATCACTTGGCTTACTCAAATTTGATAATACCATTACTGGAACTTTATTAAATTTCTCTTTTGTCTTCAAATATTGCAAAATATCAAAACCACTCATTCCGGGTAATAGGAGATCAACTACGACGACATCAGGTACAAAGTGTTCCAACTCTTTTATTGTATCTTCACCATTTTTTGTATGTACAAGTTCAAATCCTGAAGAAGTAAATTTCTTGCCCAATATATTCCCTATCAATTTATCATCCTCAACCCATAAGACTTTTCTTTTATCATTCAAAAAGTCTGCTGGTGTCGTATCTTGTGGACGTATATGACCGAGATATTTATCTATCTTTGTCATTATGGCTTCCGGGTCTGCATGTATAGCAACTATGAATTCCTTTACACTATTGTTTGGAACACGACTTATATTTATAGGGATTCCTTGTGTTGACAATAAGAAGACTGGTATCTTTGCTAGCATTGGTTCATTTTGCTTTTCTTTCAAGAGATCATAGCTATCTTCTCCTGACAAGACAATGTCAAGAAGAATAATATGTGGCAGACTATCAATAATTGATTTCATGGCCTCTTTCCCATCTTCAACTATTGATACATTGTAACCACCACGACCTAGTATTTCTTGGAGCTGTTTACCAAAAAAACTATCACTGGTAATAATCAGTATCTTTTCTCCAAATTTATCTTTTGAAGTATTTTTAGGATCCATACGAGTATTATACATCTAATATTAAGTCAAGGTAATAAGAACTGTGGATGATGTTCGAGAGCCAACAATTCATCACGAATAAGAGCGGCTGTTTCAAAATCTAGTATTTTGACAGCTTCTGTCATTTGTTTTTTCTTTGACTGTATCAATTTATCAATATTTGTATTTGCCATCTCTTCATCTATTTTCAAAAGCTCATATACAGCTTTATCATGGTCTGTACGCAATTGATCTGTTATATCATGAATTCGCTTTATGATAGTCTTTGGAGTTATATTGTATTTTTTATTATGAGCAATCTGTATATTCCTACGTCTATCTGTCTCTATTACAGCATTCCTGATGGAACCAGTTAAATTGTCTGCATACAAGATCACTCTTCCAGAAACATTTCTGGCTGCACGTCCTATGGTTTGTATGAGAGCAGTCTGTGAACGCAAGAATCCTTCTTTATCTGCATCGAGTATACCGATGAGTGACACTTCTGGTAGATCTAGTCCTTCGCGCAATAGATTGACTCCTACCAAACAATCATATTTACCTTTTCTAAAATCAGTGAGAATATTTATTCTCTCTATAGTTTTTATATCGCTATGAAGATATGCTGTCTTCATCCCTTTTTCTTTCAAGAATTGTGACAAGTCTTCTGCCATTTTTTTTGTTAATGTAGTCGCTAATACCCGATCGCCCTTCTTTATCGTCTTTTCCGCTTCTTCTATGAAATCAAAGATTTGGCCGGGGTAAACGCCACGTCTCTTTGGCTTCGCAAATATGGCCCCCTCACCCACGATCGAGGGTGGCGGAATAACAGAAACCCCGCCACCCTCGTCTTTTCTCGGCGGGGAGTCTGTGGTATGCAAAGTCTGTCTCCACCCCGCCTGCGAAGAGGGTTCGGGAACCATATTTGCTTCGCCAAGAGACGTGGCCGTCACTGGTTTTATAACAATTTGGGGATCGACTAGACCAGTTGGTCTGATCACTTGTTCGATGACTTGCTTACTTACTTTCATTTCATAATCACTCGGAGTTGCTGAAGTGAAAATCATAGGACCAATTCTTTCAAGAAATTCATTGAATTTAAGTGGCCTATTATCTTTTGCAGATGGTAAACGAAATCCATGTTCAACTAGAGTTTCCTTGCGTGAAGCATCTCCAGCATACATTCCATTCAACTGTGGTATAGTCACATGCGATTCATCGATAATAGTAAGGAAGTTTGGTTTGCCATTTTTGTCGTGAGGAAAATATGATAATAGTGTATCTGGTGGTTCACCTTGGCTCTTGCCTGAAAAGTGCCTAGAATAATTCTCAATGCCATTTGTATAACCAATCTCTTTTATCATAGACAGATCATATTTGACACGTCTCTTTAGTCTCTCCGCTTCAAGTAACTTCCCTTCTTTTTCAAGTACTTTCAACCTCTCTATCAATTCAGCCTGAATAGTTTTGAATGCTTTTTTAGATTGATCTTTATTACTTATGAAATGTTTTGCAGGAAAGATAAAGACCGTATTATGTTTTCCCCTCAAGGCGCGAGTGATAGGATCAATTTCTACAATTTGAGTGATTTTGTCGCATCCGTCGCAGGCGGCGACAAATGGCGACTTTCGCGAAGCGGAGCGGAGCGAAACCAAGGCATTTCGTCGTGCCGAGGAGGATGCGACAAAATTATTATCAAATTCAATCCGGTAAATTGTCCTATCATTCACCGGCATTATTTCTATTGTATTACCAAGTGCCCTGAATTGTCCCGAATTTAGATCCGCATTTGTTCTTTCGAAATGGATATTGATCAGTTGACGGATAAGTTCGGAACGTGAAGTATTCATCCCACTTTCGATCTTGAGATTGACCTTCTCATATTCTTCTGGACTACCCAGTCCATAAATACAAGAAACAGAAGCAATAATGATCACGTCTTTACGTGTCAAAAGCGCTTGGGTTGAAGCGTGTCGCAAACGATCGATCTCTTCATTTATCATCGCTTCTTTCTCTATATATGTATCTGTTACAGGAATATATGCTTCTGGTTGATAGAAATCATAGTACGATACAAAATAATGAACTGCATTATTTGGAAAAAATTCTCTATATTCTTGAGCCAACTGTGCTGCCAATGTCTTATTATGTGCAATTACTAAAGTCGGTTTATTATATTTTGCTATCACATTTGCCATTGTAAATGTCTTGCCTGAACCAGTTACACCTAGAAGTGTTTGCCTATCCATGTCTTTTTCAAGACCTTTTAGTATAGCGTCGATAGCAACCGGCTGATCTCCAGCTGGTGTCAATTTTGTATCAATCTTAAATATTGATTTTTCTTTCATCAACTAAGACTAATACACTATTCACCTTTTACGCAACATCGCTTTTTTTGCAGCATTATATATATCCTTTTCTCCTAGGCCATATAGATCAAGCAACTCTTCTGGCTGACCCGATTGTCCAAATTTATCATTCACTCCTACAAATTCTATTGGCACAGGAATATGTCCAGCGAGACATTCTGCTACAGCACTTCCCATTCCACCTATTATTTGATGCTCTTCTACAGTTACGATAGCACCAACTTCTTGAGCAACCTTTATTATAGTATTCTCATCTAATGGTTTTATTGTTGAAAGATTGACTACTATTACTCCTTTACCCTCATCAGTCAATCTTTTTGCCACCAATAATGCTTTGTAAAGAAGGTGCCCTGTAGCAATAATACAAACACTTGCATGGAAATCTCCCTTTTTAAAGGGGGTGCCGCGAAGCGGCGAGGGATTTTTATCTCCACTTTGATTATTCAAATTTGAATCAAATACAACTTGAGCTCTACCTATTTCAAAAGGACTTTCTTCTGTAGTAATGATTGGTGTAGCATTCCTCGTCAATCTAATATATGTAGGTGTATCTGTCTTTGATGCAAATATTGTTGCCTTTTTTGCTTCTATAGCATCACAAGGAGATATAATAGTCATTCTTGGCAATACTCTCATAAGAGCGATGTCTTCGAGCATTTGATGACTTCCTCCATCTTGGCTCGCAGATAGTCCAGCATGACTGCCAACTATCTTCACGGGTAAATTGTTATAACATATTGTTGTTCTTATCTGTTCCCAATTCCTGCATGGACTAAATATGGCAAAAGAACCTATAAAAGGTATTTTGCCCATTGCTGCCATACCACTCGCCACACTAGCCAGATTTTGCTCTGCAACACCGACTTCTACAAATCTTTCAGGGAATTTGTCTCTAAACAAATTCATGCATGTAGATTCTGCCAAATCAGCACAAAGACCAACTATTCTTTTATCCCTTTCGGCCGCTCTCAAAAGTCCTTCACCAAATCCTTTGCGAATAGGAACTTGTTCGACATCTTTGTCGAATATTTTTGGATTGAGTTTTAATTCTGGATTTATCATAATTCAAAATTCCTAACAGATTTTAATGCGATTTGAATCTCTTCTTTTGTCATTGGCGGTTTGCCATGCCATTCAAATTTCCTTTCAAATTCTGGAATGCCTTTCGAAGGAATAGTGTGTGCAATAATAACTGAAGGTCTATCAAATACAGAGTGTGCATCACATATTGCACGATCAATCTCACGGAAATCATGACCATTTATTTCTTGTACATGAAAGTTCCAAGCTCGCCACTTTTCTACTAGAGGATTGAGTGGCATCACATCCTCTGTAAAACCATCTATTTGAATATTGTTGCGATCCACAATAACGGTTAGATTTTGTAACTTTTCTTTGCCAGCAAGCATTGCTCCTTCCCAAGAATTACCAGCATTTAGTTCACCATCACTCATAAGACAATAAAATTGTTTTCCTGATGATTTACCATTGTCCATCCTATCAGCTATTGCCATACCCACGGCCTGTGAAAGTCCAGATCCTAAAGGCCCAGAAGAAGTCTCAAGCCCTTTCAACCATTCGCGATGCGGATGACCTTGTAGTGGACTACCAAACTTACGCAATGTCTTTAACTTTTCAACTCCGAAATATCCTGCATGTGCCATTGTTGCATATAGAACTGGACAAATATGACCATTGGATAATACTAGTCTATCTCTATATGACCAATCTGGTTTTTTCGGATCGTGTTTAAGGGCGTGAAAATATAGATAAGTGAAAATATCTGCCATACCTAAGGGTCCTGCTGTATGACCACTTTTTGCTTCTATTAAAGACTCAATAACAGACTTTCTTATATCCGCAGCTTTTTCTTCTAAAAACTTGATTTTTTCATCACTTAAAGACATTTGTATAGATTATACCATGTCTTTGGTAACTCTTTCTACATATAACATCTCTTCGATCTCATCCATAACCTCTTCTCTATGAGTAGCATATCGAGATATAAGACTAGGATCATTATTTACAATAATTCCAAATGCTTTTGAATATTTCTCTGTCCATTCAATAATTTTTTTACTGTCATCAAAACCATAGAATCTCCTAGCAAGCTCAATTTGCATTGCATTTCTAATTTTAAGAAAATTGTTTTCGACTGTTTCGTATTGTTGCATAATATTTATAAGATTTAATGGTTATTAATAGCTAAAAATTTATTTATTGTGCTAGAAACATCATTGGACTCAAAGATATTTGAACCAACAATTAGTCTATTTGCACCACTTTCTATCAATTGTAACGCATTATCAAATGATACTCCACCATCGACAGAGACTGGATAATTAGAATACGTTTTTTTGACTTCTTTCACTTTCTCGATAACTCTTGTATCAAATTCTTGACCTTGAAAACCAACTTTATATATACCCATAAGTTGAATAAAATTTATTCCTTCATATTTCCCTATTTCACTTATAGGAGTTTCAATATTCAAAGCCAATCCTATTTCGACCCTGTCTTTCAATATTTCGATTGCTTTTTTGATATCTCCTTTTGCTTCAGCATGCAAAACTATCCTATTTGCCCCAGCCAAAACCCATTTGTCTACTATTTCTTCTGTATTGTTTACCATGAGATCAAATTCATAGTCTATTATTTCCCACTCCGGCATACCTTCATCTTCATTTACAATCTTTTCGAATTCTCCACTATCATTTTCATATGGCCAAGTCATAGATGGAACAAATCTTCCATCACAAATATCTATTTGCATTATTTTTGCAAGATTTTTTACCAGAGAGACTTTTTCTATTATTTCATCAAAGTCTTTTGGCAATATCGCTGGTATGATTTCTATTTCATTCATAGAAATGATGTTTTTATTATTCTATCGAATCAATGGCCATTATCCTCCTTTTATGCCTTTCATCATCTGAAAATGGTGTTTCCAACCATTTTATAACTGCATTTTTCGCCTCTTCTTCACTCACAAAATGTGCGCCAATAGAGAGGACGTTTGCGTCATTGTGTTCTCGAGACAATTTTATAACCTCGTCATTTCCACCGTACCACACTACTGCCCTCACTCCGGGAAATCGATTTGCGACTATTGCTTCGCCTTCCCCTGACATACCAAATATGATTGCTTTGACATTACCATCCATGTCCTCTGCAACTTTCATCGCAGCTTTAACCATATATTCAGGATAGTCATCACCCTCTTTATATTCATACGCTCCGACATCTTCTACTGTATAGCTCTTTTCTTGCAAGAATGATTTAACTGCTTCTTTTACCTTGAAGCCAGCATGATCTGAAGCGAGGATTATTGTTTGTTTTTCCTTATTCATATAATTATTTTAGCACATAAAGCACAAACATCATCGAAATAGTAACGACAAATAAAACCTCCACTGTATAAACAAATAATTGAATCGCTTCTTTCTTTTTGCCATCCAAATACCAGAGAAATGGTCGTCCTAAAACGAGCGAACCACAGAGTGTTGCCGAAAATACAAATAATAACAACATTACAACCGGTATCAATGTTTTATCATCATTATTACCGAAAATCGCTTGGGCATTATTGAAAAATGCTCCAATAAAAATAATATAAAGCGCTGTCCACAAAGCGTTTGCGAGTGCGTATTTGATGATGTTTGTTTTGGTCATTGGATTTAGCGAGGCCTCGCCTTGCTACTTTACGACTAAAGTCTCGATATACCCATCCCATTATCATACCACACCCCCCAATTGACTTTTAAAAGCTATGACTTCACTTTCCAGAAGTTTCGCAACATTTTCCTTTGAAATCTCTTCTTCTAAGAAATCTATCTTTTGGATAGAAACATCCTCCATAGAAACCAACTGGCCCAAGAAGAGACGGTCATTGAAATCTGCTCCAAATTTCTTTTCAGCGCCTTTAATTACTTCCTCCAAAGAAACACGCTTGCCAGATAGTAGGAAATACCAATCAATATAATCTTTATATGAGAGCCGTTTGCCGATGGAAAAAGCTTTCATGAGCGCGATTTCCGCGACACTCGCCATGTTTATCCATTTATAAGGAATAAGCGGATATATATTTTGATACGGATAATTGAAGAAAGTAACTTTTACGCCTTCGATGGTTAGATTGAGCTGTTCAGGCGCAGAATAAGTTACGGAGATCTGCTGATTCCCAAAGACTCTTTTTATTTTTCGGAGTAGACCGTCCGGCAGGGGTGCAAAAGAGAAGAAATCAAAGTCAACAGAAATACGATGACCTATTTGTAAAGCCAAAGCTGTTCCACCAACAAGGTAGAAACCCTCAAACCGGTCGAAGGACGGTAGGATGCTCGCGGCTTCTTTGGTTAGAACTTCATCGTGCATGGCGGAATGAATTAACGCCGAAAAAGATCTTGGCTAGATTGCGAGATTCAGGATATAGCTCGCTTGCCAGCCGTCTTTCCAAGATATTTTTAATCACATCATCCCCATAAACAGATCGGAGCCATTTCCAGTCTGCTATTCTGCCACCATTCACAACATTAACGATAATGTCATTTTTGTCGTCCTCAACATTGAGTTCGTCCCATTTGAGTCCCCAAAGTAGAGGTCGAAGTGATTCTGGAATATTGTTGTGTTTCTTAATGTTCATGCTCCTATTATACCATATTCACAATCATTTTTCCCCTTTCAAAACTAATTTCTTCTCAAACCCACCCCTCTCTGTCAATTTCTCTCTCCTAATCCTTTCAGTTTCCTCAAAACCTTTTAATTTCTTGAGTGCTTCAATAACCTCGACAATGTCAGCCAATTCTTCTGGACTCGGCTGAGTGATAAATTCTTGTACTTCTTCATCAAGCTTTTTAATAAGTTCTGCTTTATATTCTTCATCTGAAGCAACACGCTGTTCATAAACAACTCCCTTTTTATCAAGAATTTCAGGAATCTTATCTCGGACTAATTTATTATAGCTTTCCATAATTTTTACACCAACCTTCTCGCCTTGATCACATGTTCTACTAATGTATACACATACATTAGTTCGTTGTCATACTAGGTTGCTTTCGATTTTTAATTTTACCATATATCCAGCCAATAATTGATCCGATAATAAATGGTATAGGTGCAGCTATTATAAGAACTAGCACACCCAGAATACCATCATCACGAACTGTGAGTAACCCAAATATAGAAACAACAAACAGAGCGAGACATAATGTTACTGCACCTTTTAGCCAATACGGCATGGGATTTATATCAAAATATCTTCCAATAAGAGCGCCTATACAATATCCAAAAAATGATGGACCGATGACAAAAAGAAAAAATCCACCCATCCAAGCCGCTGTGCCAGAGTCTCCATTTACAATAGAAGCAACCACAAGAACTATAAATCCAATTACAGAAATCATACTCGCCCCTATAATTCCTCCTTTTTTCCATTTTTGCATAATTTTTATATTCATAATAATAAATTATTAAATAAGTCTGCCAGCCGCTATTACATGCCTCACCAAAGTTTCGATGTACCCCATCTCATTATCATACTAGTATTTACACAAACTTGAAAGCCAGATGTTTGATTTCTTCAACAAAGAATGTTTTCACTTTTTTCCATTCGATTTCAGAATGAAGTACGAGTGGTGGATCAACTTCAGCATCGTCAAAGTATGCCAAGCTCTTGATAATGTGGTGGAAATCGTGTGCAACTGATGGATATTGCTCGCGTAGCCGTTTAATAAGATTTTCCAGTGACTCAAGATTGTGCGCGCACCAATAAAGATCGATGAAATCTCTTTTTTTACCTCTTTGTGAGATAGCGACAATCTTCATGACGGCAATGTCTAGCGGCCGGAGTATACTGACCGTTCCATATCGGAGATATTCTTGTTTGGGCACAAAGAAAGGATAGGCGATGAAACTAGTTTTTGCGTCATATAATTTAGCGAAAATGGTACCTACCTTTTCCCTATCTATAATCCAGTTTTTATTATCTTTGAAATGATCCGTCACTTCTACCAGCTCAAAACTTCCTTGTGTCGTAAAAAAATCTAGATCGACTGATGTGCGGTGTCCAGTTTGCAAAGCGAGAGCTGTCCCGCCAGCCAAATACCAGTTGGACTTTTCAAGCCATTCCTGTGTTGATAAGAAGTCCAGAGCCTTCTTGGTCGGCTTGGGAAGAACTTCCCAATGCAGGTTTAATTGTTCTGTAGAAGAAGCATCCATAGATTTTTTGTTTCAGGCATCAAAGATCGCGATTTGGCGACTATTTTCTGCATGAATGATCGATTATAAAAGTTGCGAAGCCACCTAACTTCTTCATCATTACCAAAATCAAGCACCCGCTCGATGATATATTGAGCGTTCTTTTTGGTATCTATCCACTCGGGATTGGTGTCCCAGAAGAGTGATTGTCTGAATTTCATGCTCTTATTATACCATATTCGGCAAATATATTCCTATAATTTATAGATATATTTTAGCAAGGCGAGGCATCGCTATTTTATTGCACAACAACCTTATTTCTATTCTTAATTTTTCCGTAAGTCCAACCAAAAAAAGCACCAGTTGGAATAAGAATAACTAACGCAATTAAAACCCAATGAAATATTATACTATAACCTTCCTGACTTGAACTTATTAATCCAAAGATTAAAAACAAAACATCAACTATGACTCCAATTATTCCACCTCTTAACCAATATCTTTTTTGCATGATTTTAAAATAAATTATTAATAATGATTAAACCAACCTCCCCGCCTTGATCACATGTTCCACCAGTGTATATGTATATCCGATTTCATTGTGATACCACGCGAGTTATTGCTCTTTTGGATAGAATTTAACAACTTTATAAGAAGGATCTAACCCCAGATTTTCTTTTATTGCATCGATTTTCTTGAACAGTTCCGTATATTCAGGCCTCTTACAGAAATTTCGTGGTCCGCCAACACTTGCTCCAGCATAACAGTATTGATCTGAAGGGCTCTTCCCAAAAAGAACGAGTCCATAATTTCCGTCGGATACTGACGGTGCTGTCCATTGCCATAAAACCATTTCTGAATTAATTGCCCATAATGTCTCATTGAAGTCAGACATTGCGTTTCTCTTACCTTTACCAAGAGCAATGAATGCATCGACGTCAATTCCTTTCTGCTTCAGTAAAGCTGTTTGCTCTTTTTGATCAGAACCACCCAATATCACTGTATTATGCTTCGAGTTATAAATCATATATGAAAATATTATAATTACTAATATTCCTATAATTATGGCTATCATTTTAATCATATATGAATTATATCAAACTTCCCGCTTTTATCACATGCTCGACTAATGTATAAGTATACCCCATCTCATTATCATACCAAGCGAGTACTTTCACGAGATTGCCACCAACTACTCTCGTAAAAGCGAGATCAGCAATAGACGCATGACGATTGCCGATGATGTCTCGAGACACCAAAGGTTCATCGGTCGTAGTGAATATACCATTCCATCTAGGTTCATTTGTGGCCTTCTTGAGGAGGGAATTAACTTCTTCGACTGTTGTATCTTTCTTGGAAATAAATGTGATGTCCGCTATCGAACCACAAACTACTGGCACACGGATAGAGATACCGTCAAACTTCCCTTCTAATTGTGGCAATGCTTTTGTAACAGCTATCGCAGCACCGGTCGAGGAAAGTACAATATTTTCTGATGCTGAACGGCCTTCACGGAGATCCTTCTTGGAAGGGCCATCAACCAATGACTGGCTGGCAGTGTAAGCGTGAACGGTATTCAAAACCGCCTTTTCAATACCGATAGTTTCATCGAGAATAGCGATAATTGGACTTGCAGCATTTGTTGTGCAAGAAGCATTGGATGAGATAGAACAGGTCTCCAATCCACCTTCATTCAAGCCCACTAGAACAGTAGCGCCCTTAACTTTAGAATCAACACCATCTTTGATGGGAGCTGTCACAACCACCCTCTTTGCACCTGCATCTATATGTGCATTTGCTTTAAGAGAAGAAGTGAAGAGTCCAGTCGCTTCCACCACTATATCTATGTCTAGTTTTTTCCAAGGAAGTTGTGCTGGATCTTTTTCAGATAGGAATAATATTTCAGAGCCATCTACAATAAGTGAATTTGTCTTCTCATTGACAGAAACATCTAACGAACTCACACCATATACTGAATCGTATTTCAATAAATATGCAAAATTCTTTATATCACCCAGATCATTGATTGCCACAACTTCTATCTCCTGACGCTCTTTTGCAAGCTTGAGGAAAGATCTCCCTATCCTACCAAAACCATTTATTGCTACTCTTATTTTTTTCATATTATTTTCACTTAAGTTAATTAGTTTATTTTAACATAAGTCAGCATAAGTAGAAGTGCATAATTATTTATTATCAATAAAGAAAAATCAGGAGAAGTGATTTCTATTGTGAGCAATGGGATGTGAGCCATGAACAAATTGCACGTATTTGCTGAATCCTTGGAAGCAAATACGGTTGCAATTTGGAATGGCGATCTTGCGAACGATAGAAATCACTTCTCCTGATTTTGCTCTGAAATTCTTCTAGCAATTTAAGGAGCGAGTTACGCAGGTTGTGAATATTTGATATTTCTTCTTGATACAATTATCACAAAGACTTTGCAATCTTCTTCACCACTCCCGGCCCTTCATATATCATCCCCGTGATAAGTTGCACTAGATCTGCTCCAGCATCAAACTTTTCTTTTGCATCTTGTGGTGACATGATTCCGCCAACACCGATAATAGTAAATCGCTTACCATAAGCTTGCCTTGTCTTCTTTATCAATTCATTTGATAGTTTTGCACAAGGTTTGCCAGACAGACCTCCTTGATACGTTTCTGGGGCTTCTGATCTGAAATCTAGAGAATTATAATCTTTATTCAAATTACCAATTACAACACCATTCAGCCCATGTCTTTCGATAACTTTTAGTAATGCATCAAATTGTTCCCAAGCAAGATTTATTGGCATTTTCACATATATAGGTTTCAAACAAGGTATTTGTTTTATCGCATACAAGAGTTTATCGAGTAGTACAGGATCTGTAAATGCTTCTGCTCCATATGCATTTGGACATGAAATATTCAGAGTATAATAATCTCCTATTCCTTCTTCATTCAATCTTTTGAATGAATAAACATAATCTAGAATTCCAGCATCGATCGGTACAGATTTCTCATCATTTGTTCTTGCAATAGAAATACCAATTACAAAATCTTTTTCACGAGGAGTTCTTTTGAGCCTTTCAATGATTGTATCTACTCCTTCATTCCTCAAACCCTTATTTACCAAAATACTTTTTGATTTTGGTAAACGTGTAAGTCTGGGTTTTTGATTGCCTTCACACGCTCTAGCAGTCACCGAGCCTATCTCTTCTCCACCCATACCAATATATGGAAGTATTCTCGTCAATTTACCATTGTAGTCAAAGCCCGCAGAGAGAAGTATTGGTGTTTTATAAGTAATTCCGTCAACAACTTTTGATATATCCCTATCATTATAACCATAGACAATATCCGTAAATAGACGCGTAAAAACATTATTCCCCAGGAATTGACCAATACCAACAAAACGATCATGAACAAATTCAGGATCAAAACAAAATAATATTAGTTTTAAAATTCTTTTATAAAACATATTCTCAAAATCACCATAAGTGGCGTTTGAAAGTCATAATATCACAAAAAAAAATTAAGCGAAGCTAACTATATTATTTGTTCGCATATTCTTGAATATACTATATATACCAAGAATCCACCTAGTATTGTTGCAAGGACAATATCTACTTGTACAATAAGACCTGTTTTTGTAAAAGCACCAATAATATATGGTAAACAATGAGAAATTGATGGTAAATGATAAATATTTGTAAATACATCATGTATAGATACAGAAAACAAAAGTACTACAGCAAATGCAATAAGGGTCATACCCTCTATGGCAATGGGCTTTGTAAAACATCGTACAAAATAAATATATTGTACCCGTCTCATGACGGCTTTTTTCATTTGTATATCTTTGTCATTCATTTTGATTTCTTATCATTACTGGTACAAGAATTCTTTCTCTGTCAAATTCTAAGGACAAATTGATTCGTCTCAATTCTTTCTTGGCTCTATGAATACGTGCTCTAATAGCGTTGTTCGATATACGTTCTTCTTTAGCAATATCTCTCTGTGGTATACCCTCGATAAAATGCCTAATAACCATTCTACGTAATAACTCTGGTAATTTGGATATCATACTTAGTACATATTCACGAGTCAGTCTCTTTTCACCATCACTCATACTAACTTCATCAGGAATTGTCTCAAGAAGTGATGGTTCTGCTTCGAAAGATACTGTCCTTCTTGCTCTATTTTTGGTATATATAGTTTTACAACGATTGACTAGTATCTTATAGGCCCAAGAAGATAGAGAAGCACCATCCAATTTCTTGAATTTCTTTGCTCCTGCATACATCCTAACAAATGCTTCCTGAACAGCATCATAAGCATCATCTTCATTCCCGAGTATAGAAAGCGCCTTCCTCATAAAAGCCCGTTCATATCGATCTACCAATTCCGCAAAAGCTTCTGGCTTGTGAATTGATATATCGAGTAGCGCCTCATCAGAAAACGCTTTCAAATTATTTGTAAATTCGGGATCGAATTTTAATATGTTTGATGATTTCTTCATTGTTTTCTACTTCTTATCTTCCTACATATTATAACCTAAGAATAGAGTTAAATGTTACTTATTGGTTGTTCTACTAAAAGTTTTTTCAATAATTCAATAATAATTGAATGAGTGCTTTTGCAAAATCCAATGCACCACCTATATTGCCAAATATTATACCCAGAATTCACTATTATTTGATCTCTGTATTTGTGTTACAATATATGTATGTATAAAATACTGATCGTCGAAGACAATGAAGCAATAAGAAAATCAATAGCTGGTGAACTTTCTCTTGAGAATTTCTCCGTAACCGAATCAGCCGACGGTGAAGATGCATTGAAAAAGATTGTGACTGAAAAACCAGACCTCATTATTCTTGATATCATTTTGCCAAAATTAAGTGGATTGGATGTACTGAAGAAAGTAAGGAATGATCCCAAAACCAAATCTATAAAGGTCATTATATTTACAAATCTTGATGCCGATGAAAAGATGCTTGCACAAATATCAGAGCTTAAACCAAATTTCTATATCAATAAAGGCAATCTGCATTTACAAGATTTACCCGAAAAGATAAGGGAGTGCATCGAATCATAGTTTCGAATTTTATTAGCAAATTATTATAAATAAATATGGATAATAAAGAACAGTATTTGTCACTCATATCGGAGATTATTGCAAAGCAAGCTGTGATCCTGGGGCCAGAGATAGCAATATTAAAGGCTAGAAATGTACAGGGATTGAAAGTCGAAGACGATGGTAAGGTGACTGATATGCAAGGTGATTATAAAGAAATCATAGAGAAACTGGTCGATGAATACGTGGCCTTGTCCGGCCAGATAGTAAGGAGCGCACTTACTTCTGTATTCACCAAGTATCCAAATATTACGAAAGTGTAATAATTATCAAAATAATATGACATTAGAAATGATTAGAAATCTAGTTCTCATAATAGGGTGGCCTATCCTCATTGGAGGGAGTCTATATCTCATCGTCAAGGGTCGCGCAGTTTACAAAATGGTAAAGGGATCAATGATAGGAAGAATCACAAAAACTTTGGTTGTAACAATGCTTGTAGAAATGTATAGCTTGGGTATTGTATGCACTTTCTATATGTTTTCTTATATAGATGGTGTATATATAGTTCTACCAGTATTTGGTGCATGGTTTATCGTTTTTGTCTGGTCAATGAAATCTTTACTTGCAGCACAAAGAGAGGCCTCTGGTTTAGCTAATGGATAATGTTTCAATTACAATTATTATTGTTATTATAGCGGCTTTAGTCGTTATATATTGTTATTATAGTCGAGAAAATCTAGAGAAAAGTATTGGCAAGAAGGAAGAGGAGATGAATAGGAAGATGTATGAGCTTGCAATACTCAAAGAATTGGGTGATAGAGCAGGATATTCTCTGGATGTTCATCAGATCATAGATATTATCACAGGATCGCTACGACAATTCATAGAATACAATGCTGTTTCATATATGTTACTTCAACCAGAGAAGATAATATTCAAGGTACATCTCGAAAAGTCAGTTCATAGGAAATTCATAAGTGATATAAAGAATCGCATGATCAATTCCCTTTCTGCTCTTCTCGACAAAGATCTTAGCAAAAGCCCGGTAGAAGAAGTCTTATCTGGCGCTATTATTATCGAGGAACTAGATGAACCTGTGAGATCTTTCTTCAACATCCCTCTCGTAATAGGTGAAAAAGTAGTTGGTGTCTTGACTGTGTCCAATACAAAGCCGGGTATGTACAAAGAAGAAGAGATGACAATCCTTTACAAGATCACTCAGCAAGCATCAAAAGCAGTTAGCAAACTAGAAGAAGTCGTGAGGAATGAGCAGAAGAAACTCAATTCTATGGTAGAAAGTATGGTTGATGGTATCGTTATGACTGACAAAGACTATAGGGTTGTAGTAGTCAATCCTTCGGCAAAAGCAATGATTGGCATAGAAGATATACTAGAGCCAACAATATTTGATTTTATAGACAATCTTGGAGGTAAATTTGATATCAGAGGCAAATTGGAAGAGAGTATAAAGCTTGGCAAAGAGCTAGATATACCAGAATCACTAATAGGCGAAAAATTCTTCCAAATAGTTGTATCACCTGTCAAAAGTGTTACAGCTATGTCTGGAGAAGAAATATTGGGTGGAGTTGTCATCTTTCATGACATAACTCGCGAGAAAGAACTCGAGCAATTGCGTAAAGATTTTACTTCAATGATGGTGCATGAATTGCGCTCACCACTAGATGGTATTAGCAAGATTGCAGATCTCATCATACGGAGAAAGTCTAGAATAAAGGCAAAACAGATTACAGATGAATATATACCAATCATTTACAAGAATTCATCAGATATGTTGCATTTGGTTAGCAACCTATTGGACGCAGCAAAAGCCGAGTCAGGTAAATATCAAATTACAAAAGAGCAGAGCGATATAAGAAAGATTGTCGAAGAAAGATTGCAATTTTATGATCCATCAGCCAAATCAGCCCATGTCACAATGTCTTCTCATATATCAAAAGATATTCCAGAATCTTTGTCTTTTGACAAGAATGCAATAACAGAAGTTTTCAATAACTTTATTTCCAATTCTCTGAAATTTTCTAGAGAAAATACAGAGATAATGCTTCAACTTTTCTTACACAAAAATGGTGATAATATAGTAGAAGAAGCCAAGAAACAAGGTATAAAGTGGTTTGTGAAAGATGATGATACTAGCATTACAAAATTGCCAGATTCTGTTATAGTATCAATTACAGACCATGGCTCTGGTATAAGTCCACAAAATATTCCACTTCTTTTCAACAAATTCAAACAATTCAAAACAACAACTCTTACTGCAGACAAGAAAGGGACTGGTCTTGGATTGGTGATAACAAAAGCGATAGTGGAGGCTCATGGTGGAATAGTAAGAGTAGCGAGTGAAGAGGGTCTAGGTAGTACATTCTACTTTAGTCTTCCAATAGAAAATACAATTATTAATCAATAATAAAACAAAATGGAAAAAATCAAAAAGATCTTGATAGTAGAAGATGAAATTGCATTCCGAAAAGTTTTCGGAGAAGAATTCAAGATGCGTGAAAAAGGAATCAAAGTACTTTCTGCTGATACTGGTGAAATGGGTCTCAAGATTGCCCTAGAAGAACATCCAGATCTTATATTTCTTGACGTTATACTCCCTATCATGAATGGCATAGAAGTCCTGAAGAAATTACGTATAGACGATTGGGGCAAGACAGCAACTGTTATTTTGCTTACACAAGTTGATGATCTCGGACATGTGGCAGAGGCAGTAGAAAATGGCGTATCAAAATACTTCATCAAGTCAGATCAGTCTATTCCAGACATTATAGATCAAACATCAAAGTATTTGGCAGATATGGAGGCTGGAAAATAGAGGTTTTTGTATCAGATAGCGCCAACAAATACTTTCTCAAATCAATTTTTTAATAGTATTATATTTTGTTTTTTCAGTTTCTTAACTTCTTTTTTAACTATACGAATATGTCTTTCTGGAGCAAGCTTTTCTGGCATTTCACCACCAATATCTACTATAGCTTTCCTCACCTTCTTACCTACTTCAAAATGCGCTCTTTGTGATTCTATATCACCTTTTATATTTTCTCTTTTCAACTTCGCTTCTGTTTGAGTAACTCTAAAAAGATTTGCACCCAATTCTTCTGAACCAGCATGGTCTAATAATTGCCCATTTGGTACATCTTTCTTTGTCTCAATTTCTTTCAAAGTCATACTATAAAGTCCTTTATAACCAGCATCATTAAATAGTCCGAAATTGGAAACTCCGGCTTGTCGTACGGTACTAAAAAGCTTCTTGTTTTTGTCTTTTACTTCATCGCGAAGATTGATTCTCTTTTCTAGGTCTGGTAAATTGTTAACGATTTCTTGTTTACGAGTTTGAACAGCAAAGTATGTTTGAGCTGAGGCAATGGCTGGTTTTGATGGATCTCCGTTTTGTGCAATGATATAACAAGCATATCTATCTAGTTTATAATCTTTAATCTTTCGTACAGCATCTTTGGGTAGACGGATCATTTTACTGATATCAGTAAAATGATCCTGTGGAAATTGTCTACTGTTAATACAGCTCTGTTTAGCCCTATTAACAACAATCTCAAAATTTTGCCAATTAGAATACCCAAGAATCTCATTCATATGAGACGATTATACTCCATTTTTTCTTTCGTCAACACTAGGCAGGAAAGAAAGTTTATGATGTTTTACACGACCTATGCTCACCATCAATACAAAGAACTTTGTTGATATAACACTATAAACTATTCTGGCATTTAAAAAACTTGAGCCGAGAGAGGGACTTCTGATTGTGGCGTAAGATAGATCGTCTCACCTTTTTCATTTTTTACTCCTAAAACAAGAACTTCTGATTTTTCAGGCCCCATTTGTTTTATACCAAAATTAATTATGGCAACTATCTGTTTACCAACCAATTCTTCTTTTGAATAGTTACGATAGGCACCACAAGAAACTCTTGAGCCTATATCTGATCCAAAATCAATAGTTATACGATAGGTTGGTTTTTTGGTTTTCGCATCTTCGACATTAGTAATTTTTCCTATACGTATATCCAACGTTTCAAAATTATTAAATGAAGTTATTTCTTTCATAATATTTATTATACCTTACGAACTGGATGTCTGTCACGATATTAAAACCATTTTAACTCAATTTTTCTAGAAAGTAAGTAATGTCATTCTCGGGTGTAATCTGGTATGATGTACCTCCTAAGTTAACGAAAGACATGCAGGCCTTTGGTGAATTATCAATAAGAAAACATTCGTTTATAGGTACATTTAGTGACGTTGCATATTCAGTAAATAAAACTCCCTTAGAATCCTCTTTCAGTTTGCCAGCAAAAAATGAATTATTTATGTGATCAAAATATCGATCTAAATGTAGGCTTGGAACAGTGAACCTTGTAAAACTATCCATATTCCCTGTTATCAAGATGACTGTATACTTGGTTCGTAATGAATTCAGTTTATTAAGAACATCCTCATGAATATGCATAGTCTCGCAGTCTCGAACAAATAATTCCCATAATTTCATAAATGGCATACCTATTTTATCAGCAAGCATAGAATTCACTTCTTCGGCAGTGTATTTCCCTCTCATCCAATCATTCACAAGGGTGCTTTCTTTTCCAAATATAAAACTCTGTACAACCTCAAAATCTCTCGGAGAAAGACTCCTCCAATATTTATCGAAGCATATTGTTCCATCAAAATCTACAAAAATAATCGGCTTTGATTTCATAAAAACTTGGCTGCGGGCCAGGGATTCGAACCCCAATATCCTCCTTCAAAGGGAGAAGTCCTGCCGTTAGACGAGCCCGCAATTTTCTACTATACCTTGAACCCAGCCTGCAATCTTGCGATTCAGACTTGAACTCGCTTTTATGTTAACTCGTAAAAGTCCATTATACAAGTCTCAGACCTGCAATACTAACCACAAATCCTGACTACTGCCAATTCTAGTGGCAAAACATCTATGACTGCGCGCCGTATTCCACTATTTGCTTCTAGGAGTATGACTATCATGTTCGGAGTCACAGTTTTTTCTTTTGCTCTTAGAGATATGAAATCCCAATCTTCTAGAGATACGCGTGACTTTATCGTTGTAGCCGAAGATGCCATATGAGTAGTGAGTAATATAAAACGCAATTTTTCGAGAACGAGAGTGAGAAATATAGATACAGATACACCAGCATTTTCTATATCGCCCAGTGCTTCTAGTGCCTCATCTACATCTTTCTTTGTAATAGCAATGATGAAGCGATTGATAATATCTGCTTTGGGTGCACCTGTAATAGCTGACACTTCTTCTAGGGAAATCTTCTTATCAGATGACATGCCAATTATCTTTTCGAGCATTCCTAGAGCATCCCTGAATGATCCATCACCGAGTAGAGCAAGAAGGTCTGCCACACCGCCCTCTAGAATATAACCTTCTTTCTTTGCAATATTCATTATCATTTTGGACAAGACATCGCGAGAAGGTTTCCTGAATGAAAATGTTTGGCAACGGGAAATGATAGTTTCTGGTACTTTGTGAATCTCTGTTGTAGCTAGTATGAATATTGCATGCTTGGGTGGTTCTTCTAGAGTCTTGAGCAATGCATTCCAAGCCTCTTTTGTTAGCATATGCACTTCGTCAATAATATAGACTTTATAAGGAGAAGAGAAAGGCATTGCGCTCACATGCTCTCTTATCTCTCTTATATCATCTATTCCCCTATTTGAAGCAGCATCAAATTCATATATATCTTCATCTTTGACATCGAGTTCATGGGCCACAATCCTAGCAACACTCGTCTTCCCAGTTCCTCGTGAACCAGAAAAGAGATATGCATGAGATATTTTTTTATTCTTTATTGATCCTTCAAGGACAGAGACAATATGGTCTTGTCCTATCACTTCCTTGAAAGTCTTTGGTCTATAAGTTCTATATAGTACTGTCATAAATTCAGTTTACTACAAAAATAGGATCACCGCATTATTCACTATTAGATAACAAATAGTTTATAACTATCTTTTTTGTTTCATCATAATCATTTGCACCCATTAGCTTTATCCTCAACTCCTTCGCCCCATCCCAACCACTGACATATGCCTTGAAATGTTTCTTCATCGTATCGAAATTCTTCATGCCCTTGAATGTCTTCTCGAAAAGTTTGGCATGCTCAAGCATTATTTTTAGTCTTTCCTTAGGAGATTTTGAAGAATTAATGTAAGATGGCCGACCCCTCCTCGGCGCGACGAAGTGTCTCACATTCGGCTTCGCCTCGTTCGACACTTGTCGTCGCCTGCGACGGGGTCGGCCCAAATCCTGTAAATCCTCAAAAAGCCACGGTTTACCAAAAATACCTCGTCCTATCATGATACCATCACAACCATATTGTTTTGCTTTTACGATACCATCTTCCACTGATACAACATCACCATTCCCTATGATCAATGTTTCTGGACTCATCTTATCTCGCAACTTAACAATTTCTGGCATCATATCCCAATGTGCCCCCACTTCTGACATCTCCTTCCTTGTCCTCAAATGAACAGTGAGAGCGGGCAACCTTTGTTCCAGCAATAGTCTGATCCAATCCATGTCAATCTTATTGTAACCAAGTCGAGTCTTCACTGATATAGGTACATTGTTGGTCACGGATTGTGTTTGGTCAGCCCCCCCGACACTTCGCGGAGCGAGCCTTACCAGCGGGGTGCGATTGGCTCGCGGAGTGAATGTGTCGGGGGGGCTGACCAACCCACTTCGTCGCGCCGAGGAGGGAGCACCCCACCGATTAGGCTCGCTACACGATGTGTCGGAGGAGCTGACCCACCCACTTCTAGCCGCATAAATAATTTCAATTGCTCGCTTTGGATCTTTCATCATAGATGCGCCACCACCACCCTTTTCTACAGACCTATCAGGACAACCCATATTTATATCTACCCCATCAAAACCCAATTCACATACAAGTCGCACTGCCTCCCTCATCTTCTCTGGATTGGATCCAAAGAGTTGCGCTACAATAGGTTTTTGTTTTTTCGAAAATTTGAGATCTATGAGCAATCTATCTCTTCCGCTCGACATCAAACCATCAGCAGAAACAAACTCTGTCCACATAACATTTGGCTTTCCATATTTTGCTATCATTTCCCTAAAAGCAAAATCTGTCACATTTGCCATGGGTGCAAGAGCAAAAAACGGTTTTGGTAATTCTTGCCAGAATGATTTTATTTGTCTTTTATTCATATATTTCCGAGGCCTACCCTCGACATTTCCTACCTTATCTTTTCTAGAAGTTTCAAGAGGTCTGCATCTCTAGATATACTGCCGAGAAGTACTATTGCATAAATATTTTTATTTGGCCCCAATACAAAGAGTGAAGCTGATGTCATATCCGCTTCTGGTGTATAACCATTCTTGCCACCAGCATATGTAGACCAATTCAAGAAATGAGTAGGATTCACCCAAGTATGACTCTTTATAGTCTTTGCTTTGAAAGAAGTAATATCGATCACTTCTCTATCATTCTTTCTTATCCAATCTAGTATGATAGCGAGATCTCTTGGAGTAGAAACATTATTCTCTGAAAGTCCAGAAGGATCAGTAAAATATGTTCTGTATGCACCTATAGATTGGACAAAATCATTCATGGCATCGATAAACTTTTTTCTGCCATAATCTCGTGCAAGTGCCTCCGCAGCATCATTTGAGGAAACCATAAGAAGTGGATAATAGAGATCCTTGGCAAGTAAAGTTTCTCCAGTCTTAAATTGAGCAGTATTACCATATGTATCCATAATCTCTTTTGTGATAGTCACTCTCTCATCAGGATCTATTAGTCGCCTTGCAACCACTGCTGTTATCAATTTTGTTATAGATGCAATAGGTTTTATAGTATCCAAATCATTCTCTATCACAATTCCACCCAGAGTTAGATTTTGAACTATATAACCTTTTGCAGTGATATGATCTTCTGACGTTCTTGGCAAAGACTCTGTAGCTGCATGCAATAGATTTTCTTCTTCAGATGCTGTATATCTTATGATTCGCTTTACACCAGAAATAGAAGTTCCATCTTTTGGTTGTTTAACCTTATTTGCAAAATTGCCAAAGTATCCAAGGAGTGACATCAAACCACTAATAAGGAGAATTCCAATTATAATTGTAGCCAAGCCACCAAATAGAATGATAAAGAATTGTTTCATTTGACTTCTCTCCAGAATACATTTGATCCATAACGCAAGTCAATCGAATCAAATCTTATTGTTCCTTCAGAACTATTTGGAGAATTGAATATCCTCTTCCAAAAAGAAATCAAATTACTCAATTGATTGTCCAGACCATTCTCTTCATTGAAATATATTACAATTGTCGACGCTGTAGAAGATATATTATTACCTATTCTATTCTTGGCATATAGTTCATACTCACCTTCTTCTTTTACCAATACACCTTTCGCATCTATTCCGCTTGATTTTGATGTTTCAATAAATTCTTTGAGTGAAGCAAAAGGTATAGAGCGAGGAATATAGGAACCGATAACATTTATTTTCTTATCTTCGAAAAGGAAAGGTATATAATATTTTGACAAATTTTTCATTGTATCTGTAGATGTTGCTATATCAAATATATATCCATCCATATCAGAGAAAAAACAAGAATCCAATTCATCTTTTGGTGATGGTTCTGTCATCAGATTTGGCAGATTTGCACATATGGTAGCAAATGGTATTTTTTCTTTTATTGTAAGCAATATTTTATGTAGTCCATTACGCTTTACATTTACATCCAAAACTTTTGCTGAAGTATTCTTGACTATATCTTTAATACTACTTTTGGGATATATAAAGCTATTTGACTTCGAGAATAAACCGAGATATTCACCCCCTATTGCCTGATATGCTACAGCTACTAGTTCAGCACTTGTTCTTGCATCTGTACCAGATACTTCAATATCATTTATAGTAAATACTCCTATATGAGTAAGACGGGATATGACAAAAAGCCAAGAGACAATAATGACGATTACAAGGAGAAAAATCCACCACATTCGTTTGCGTCGATTGTGGATAAATTTTAATGATTGTTTATTTACGATACGACGATTATTGCTTATATTCATATAGCATTTAGGATTGCAATATTCGTTTACGGCTTTTTTATAATATCTTTGCCAAAATACTTCACAAGCGCTTTGGGTATAGTTATACTGCCATCAGAATTTTGGAAATTCTCAACCATTGAAACAAGGATGCGTGGCGTCGGTATAGCCGTAGAATTGAGAGAGTGTGCATAGCGTAGTACACCAGATTCATCTCGATAACGGATATTGAGTCTCCTTGTTTGGAAATCATGGAAATAAGAGGCCGATCCTATTTCACGATATTTTTCTTCTTTTGGAACCCAGAGCTCTACATCGTACTTTTTTACTTGACCCAAGCCTAGATCACCACCACAATTTGCTACAGTTCTATAAGGGATGCCCAAGATTTCTATAAATTCTTCAATATTCCTGTTTATTTCTTCATGCAACTTTACAGACAATTCATGATTTGCTTCACATAGTATGACTTGCTCGAGTTTGTAAAATTCATTTACGCGTATGAGACCTCGAACATCTTTGCCATGCGCCCCAGCTTCACGCCGATAGCAAGGTGAAAAACCCAAATATCTTTTTGGCAGAGAATCATTTTGCAATACTTCATCTGCATGAAGACCCATAAGCGATACTTCGGAAGTTCCGATAAGATAGTCACCGTCTTGTGTCTTGTATAAATCTTCTTCTCCTTGTGGCAAATATCCTGTACCAAAGAGGTTTATCCTGCGAACAATAGTTGGAGGAATAATTGGTATAAAATCTTTTGCAGAGAAAAAGTCCAAAGCAAAATTCCATATTGCAAAACATAGTCTTGCTCCATCTCCTGTCAAGAAATAGCCACGGAAGCCATGAACCTTTGCACCTCTTTCAAGATCAACCATATTCAGATTTGTCATGAGATCTATATGATCTTTTGATTCAAAGTCAAACTTTGTCTTTTCGCCCCATGTTTTTATTTCTTGATTCTCTGAATCATCTTTGCCGTCTGGTACAGACATATCTGGAATATTTGGTACGAGAAGCATCATATTCTGCCAATTCTTCATGACTTCTTTCAATTCTGTCTCATATTTTTCCAATTCTATTTTGACCACCTTCATTTCTTCTATCATTCCCATACGCTTTTCAGCATCTTCTGCTTTTGCAATTTTATCATTTGCAGCATTTTGCAATGCACGCTTCTCTTCTGCAAGAGTCATGAGTTTTCTCCTCTTATCGTCAAGTATTACAAGTTCATCAATCCTAAAATCAATTCGCTTTTTCTTTGCCGCTTGATTGATGAGATCTTTATTTTCACGAATAAATTTGATATCCAACATATATGAATAGTGTATCATATTTTATTTTATGGTACGATATGTGTGTTCAGGAAAACAGGTTGTGTACAATTCCCTCGTCGGGGATTTGTATAGAGCCTGTTTTTTACAATAAATATGAACAACTACAAAATACAAAAGATAGAAAAGGCCAATTATCCCCTTTTATTGCAACAAATATCACGTCTTCCAGAAACAATGGATATGATAGGCTCTTTACCGTCGGACGACAATAAATTCCTATGTGTCATAGGTTCTCGCGACTTTAGTTTCTATGGTAGAGATGCTTGTCGCAAACTTTTGAATGGTTTGCAAGGATATCCTATTGTCATAGTATCTGGCCTTGCTTTGGGAATAGATTCTATAGCGCATGAAATAGCATTGGAGAGTGGACTCAAGACAATATCTTTTCCTGGATCCGGCTTGGGAGATAGTATCATACACCCTTCATCAAAACGCAATCTCGCCAAAAAGATAGTAACATCTGGAGGAGCATTATTGTCACCCTTTGAAATAGATCAACTAGGTACCAATTGGACATTCCCTACCAGAAATCGTCTTATGGCAGGAGCTTCACATGCAACTCTTATCATAGAAGCAAGACATCGTTCGGGTACACTCATCACAGCTGACTATGCAGCAGAATTTGGTAGAGATATTATGGTCGTACCAGGATCTATATTTTCAGATCTATCATATGGTCCACATATGCTTATGCGTCGTGGTGCAATACCAGTCGCTTCCTCAGACGATATTCTAGAGGCTTTGGGATTTAGGATCAAGAGAAAAGACGGTCCATCTCCTGCATTACCAAATTTTAGAGAAATGTCATTGTCTAATGAAGAAAGAGAGATCGTTAACAGTCTACGCTCACAAAATCTATCATCATCTGATCTTATAGAGAAAGTCTCTTTATCACCTTCTCGATTCAATACAGCTATATCAGAGCTTGAGCTTCAAGGTATTATAAAGTCAGAAAATGATATCTATAGTCTGGCTTAATAAAAATTTATTTATTCTTAGAAAGAAGAGATTCTATTATCTTGAGAGTCTTTTTTATATCTCTTAAACTCGTATTTCTACCAAAAGAGAATCTCACAGAGGTCTTACTATTTGCATTCATTGCTTTCAAGACGAAAGATTCATCACTATCATGGAGACAAGAACTTCTGGTCGAACATGCTATACCTCTAGTATCTAGTTGTAATACAAAAAATTCATTGTCTATACCAGGAATAGAGACATTTACAATATGTGGTGATGCTTCTGCATCCCCTCCATTTACCACTACTTCATGGCAAATATGTCTCAAACCTTCTATAAAATATTTTTTGATATCATTTACCCTAGCCCTTTCTTTATTCTTATTATTCCCAATGAGTTCAATAGCCTTTGCAAAAGCATTTATCCCTCCTATATTTTCTGTACCAGAACGCATTCCACCTTCCTGACCACCTCCAAAAATAATTGGTTTTATTGGCGTATTTCTCCTCACGTACAGAGCACCCATACCCCTTGGCCCATACATTTTGCCACTATCAAGAGTGAGTAGATCCACACCCAACTTTTCTACATTGATATCTAGATACATTGCTTGTCCAGCATCTGTATGAAATATTGGATAGATATTTCCTACTAAATTACTCTGTCTAGTTTTCCTTATAACTTTTGCAATTTCTCTTATCGGCTGTATTACACCAGTTTCATTATTGACCATCATGATAGAAACTAAAATCGTATTTGTTTTTATTTTTCTTTGAATATCGTCCAAGTCAACAGTGCCTTGATTACTTACATAAACATCATCAACTTTGACTCCTCTCTTTGCCAATTCTGCGAAACATTCATTCACAGATGAATGTTCAATTGCACTTTTCACAATATGCATATCTTTATAATCTACTCCTGTACTGTGCAAAGCTTCGACTGTTCCAAGTATTCCCATATTGTTCGCTTCTGTTCCACCAGAAGTAAATACGACCTCATCAGGATGTGAAGAGATAAAGTTAGCAATAGTCTTTCTGGCTTCAACCAATGCATTCTTGGCCAAAACACCTTCTTTATACCAAGAAGAAGGATTTGCATACTTTGCTTTGGAATACTTCTTATATTCTCGCAAAACCCGCCTGTCCATAGGCGTTAGAGATGCATAGTCTAGATATATACGTTTCATAATTAGAGATATTAGCACAAATATGCAATAATATTTATATGAATATATTTTCAAATATAGATCCCCTACTTTTGGGTTTTATTATCCTTACTGTTGCAACACTCATATTACTTGGCATCGTCCTTTGGCTTTTATTTCGTATGCGTCGTTTTCTTATAGGATTTGATTCGAAACATGTTGGTGATTCGCTCAATTTCGTTTCTTCAGAATTGAATGAATTGAAAACATTTAAAAATGAACTTGAAAAATATTTATCTAGCGTAGAAAAGAGATTGCAGAAAAGTGTTCAAACGGTCAAAACAGTTCGATTCAATCCATTCAAAGGAACTGGTGGTGGTGGTAATCAGAGTTTCGCTACATCTTTCTTAGACCAAAGTGGCGATGGTGTAGTCATTTCAAGTTTGTATTCTCGTGACCATATAAGCGTCTTCTCAAAGCCGATCAAGAAGCATGCATCCGAATTTGAACTATCAAATGAAGAGAAAGAGGCGATAAAGAAAGGCTAAATATTTCGTATTTGACAGATCACTAATTTAGGTGATATAATAGCCACGGAGACGGAGAACAGTATGACCATAAACCTAAGAAGGGCGGTTCCGTGTAGCCCGCACGGTTGGTTTACATTGCTGAGACTTGTCACTAGTGGCAAGGTTCAAATAGTGAACGATCAGATCGTGACGAGTAGCGGAAAGAGTACAAACTTCTGGTCAAAACCTGTAACTAGGAATAAACCAGAAAGTTTAGAGTCTCGAGTCCAGCGTGGCAGACAGTGTTTGCCACCCGAAGATCGAGGATAACACTGTACACGTAAGCCAAAGGGACTTCCGTGTGAGAAAAAGAGGGCGGCTGATATCAGTACCGCCCTTTTTCAATTGTCCAACGGGAGGACTAACCTTCCGTTGTTACGAAATCAAACTGGCCACTCTTCGACCATGAGCAATGACTTCCCTTTATACAATTCTTGCCAAATCTCTTCAGTTACATATGGCATAAATGGATGCAATGCACGCAATATTTTATTCAATGAAACTAATAATATTTGTTTGCGTGACATTATCTCTTCACTATTCCCTTCCTCAAATATTTTTTTACTACTCTCGAGTATAACATCAGCAAACTTGTGCCAGATATAATGATATAGTTTCTCACCAGCGAGATAATATCGGAAATTCTCAATATCATAAGTTATATCAATAAGCATATTGTCTCTCTCTGCACAATATCCAGCATCTATTTCTGTATAATCATTAAAACCTTTTATTATTTCTATTCCATCTGTAGAAGCAATTACAAACCTCGCTATATTCCATATCTTATTGGAAAAATTCTTATATCCCTTCACCTTGTCTGGAGAAAGTTTCATATCATTTCCAGGCCCAGTACCAATGATGAGAGAAAGACGAGTTGCATCTCCTCCATACTTCGCGATCATATCCAATGGATCAATTATATTATCGAGTGACTTGGACATCTTCCTGCCCTTGCCGTCTCGTACTAGGCCATGTAGATATACAGTCCTGAATGGAACTTCACCCAAGAGACATCCTGTCATGAGGATCATCCTTGCGATCCAGAAGAAGAGTATGTCATAGCCAGTTTCCAAGACACTTGTAGGGTGAAAAACTTTCAAATCATCTGTCTCTTCTGGCCAGCCCAAAGTCGAAAATGTCCATAGTCCAGAAGAAAACCATGTGTCGAGTGTATCTTCATCTTGCGTCCACCCTTCCCCCTCTGGTCTCTCATCCCCAACAAAAATTTCTTCCCTATCTTTGATCTTTGATTTTTTATCTTTGATCTTATACCACACCGGCACCCTATGCCCATACCATATTTGTCTCGATATACACCAATCATGCAGATTTTCTATCCAGTGAAAATATGTCTTTTCGAATCTCTCTGGAATGATCTTTATCGCACCACCTTCGACACCTTTCTTCATAATCTCTTTCAAAGTTGTTTCTTGTCCACTATTTATCCCAGAAATGTTAGAGTGTTCTAGCTTGAACTGCTTATTAACAGCAACGAACCATTGATTCATTATTTGTGGTTCGATCATGCCAGAAGATCGATCAGCAATCGCAATATTGTGAATATAATCTTCTTCTTTTGCGATGAGACCTTTTACACGCAATTTCTCCACAACCTTTGACCTTGCATCCCCTATCTTGAGTCCAGCAAATTCGCCTGCAATAGGTAAAAGTCTTCCATGAAAGTCAATTATTTGTTCTTTGTCCAGTCCATGTCTTTCAGCTATTTCAAAGTCGACAGTACTGTGCCAAGGGGTGATAGTCATAACTCCTGTACCAAATTCCATATCGATAGATTCATCTTTTATGACAGTTGCAGTTATCGGGCCATTTATCCATTCAAGGTCAATCTTTTGACCATGTTTATACTCTGCATATCTTTTATCACTCGGATGCATGACAACATATTTATCACCAAACTTTGTCTCTGGTCTTGCTGTACCGATAGTGAAGGGCCCGTATTTGAAATAATAAAACTTGGCTTTTTCTTCTTTGTACTCGATTTCATCATCCGATATAGTCGTCTGACCCTTTGGATCCCAATTGACTATTCTATGTCCACGATATATGAGACCCATATCATACATTTTTTTGAATGCAGTATTTACAGCAAATGTTCTCTTTTCATCCAATGTAAAAGCTTCTCGAGACCAATCTATAGATGCACCCATCTTGCGTATTTGATTGACTATAGTATCGTGACTCTCCTTTGCGAAGGCATCAACTCTTTTCAAAAATTCTTCACGACCAAGATCTTTCCTGTGCTTTTTCTCTTTTTTCTCAAGCTCTTTCTCTACTTTGGATTGTGTGGCAATAGCTGCATGGTCTGTACCGGGCAACCAGAGAGTCTTATAACCTTTCATTCTTTTGTATCGTATCATTATGTCTTCGATAGCAAGCATAGCAGCATGTCCCATATGTAGCGTTCCAGTAACATTTGGTGGTGGCAGAACGATAGAAAATGGTTCACCCTTCTGGTGTCTCTCTGGCAATTTGTCGGGATTGAAATATCCACTATCTTCCCACATTTTGTATATCTTATCCTCTGTCGCAAGAGGATCGTACGGCTTCAAAAATTTAGGGTGTACATTGTCGTCCTTTATTTCTTTATCTATTTTCTTATTCATAAGCTAAATGGTATCAGAAAAGAAAGTCCGAGGCGAGGCCGATAGATATACACAGGTAAAGCTTTACAAATGAATCTTATATATCTAATATTATCTCTAGATGTGGGTACACTCGTTGGATCGTTCATACGCGAAGGTCGTAACCAATGCCTAGATGGGCGACCTATTGCCTTGACCATTCACAGCGAAGAATGAGAGGACGTTTAAACGCCTCGTCCAGTTCCATACCTTGGAGATGATGTTTAGCTCCGTGGAACAGAGATTACCCCGTCTTCCGACAGCCCTGCTGCGCACTTCGTTGCAGCAGGGCTTTTATTATTTCTAGCTTGACTTATCGACTCTTTAATCGTAGATATATATTCATAAAAATGTAATAAACTATCTCTTATCCTTTCTCTCCAAGATCATAAAACCATCTATAACTGCTTCACATAGAAAGTCCTCGAGCTGACTCATATCGTCTTTAGTCTGCGCCTTATAGAGATACATATAATAAAGTCGCTTCTGTTCCTGACGAATAATTGCAGGCGCAATATTTTCTTTGAGTAGCATTGCATTCATGAACAGTCGGCCGATGCGTCCATTGCCATCGGAGAATGGGTGGATCTGCTCAAATTTGGCATGAACCGAAGAAGACAAGCTGATAATATCCTTTGTGTCTTCCGATACCCGAGCAAAGACTTCTCCAATGAGCTTACGAATGCTCATATGATTAGCTGTTGGCAGATTGACTCCGGTGATCCGAACACCATGATTTCTGTAAGCACCTGCATCTGGACGGATTCCGTTCATGAGAATACTGTGTAATTTCAAGATTAGATTTTCATCAATTTTCTCGTCTTTCAGGATATGTCCAAACAGATAATTCAACGCTGTTTGGTGATTCTTTGCTTCAAGCTGTTCTGTCAGACTCTTGTCAGGCAATGCCGCATTATCAAAAAGAATAGCAGCAGTATCAGGCTCGGTAAGGGTGCTACCCTCAATGCTGTTGCTATGATATGTAAGCTTGAGGATGAATTGGTCACGGATATCAGGGTTATTCAAAATTTCTTGGATCACATTCTTGTGCTCGCTAGATTTTTGCTCAATAGCTTTTTTCTTTGCAGTAAGTTGATCAGCTGGAATAACTTTCTGCCCAGTTATCTCCATGAATAGCTCGTCTATAACGGCTAGTGCTTTTGCTCTCGGTTCCGACTTGCCAGTCCACCAACTGTTGAATGCAGCAAAAGACACGCCAACCCGTTCGGCTAATTTGGTTTGGGTTAGTCCCAGCATTTTCTGAATAATCTCGAGCTTTTGACGAGTGGTCATGTTGGTAAACGGCCTAAATACCGAATATAAACATATTACCAAACTTTATAAAGTTATGCAAAATACTAAATTCTTATAAAGTTTGAATGTGACCCTACCGGGAATCGGTCCTTACAGGACCAGTACCACAATTGAGATTTTCAGAGCGAAGCGAATGAAAATATCCAAAAGGTGTACTGACCCTGTAAGAGTGCTCTGCTCGCCCGCACACAGGAGTGGTCTGAAGAGGAATGCGTGCGGGCTCCCATTTTTTTGGCGGGATTTGGGAGGACTACAAACCTTGTTATTTTATTTCTAATTTCTTAATTGATGGATTATTTATCAAAGATCTCATTTGTGATATCGCTATTTCATTGAGTTTGGCGAGTCTCAAGGGTTGAGAAACTCCCTCAATAATGTATTGTGCATTGAGTGATTCTAGATTTACAAGCACTACAAGTTGCTCAACAGTTGCATAATCTCTCACATTTCCTTGTTTATCTTTATTTTTATCTCGCCACTCTTTTGCGCTTAAACCGAATAGAGCGACATTTAAAATATCCGCTTCATTGGCATATAAAATAGTTGAGGAAATATGGCTTATCTTGGGAGGTATCAGATGTGCCTTGATAGCATCTGTATGAATACGATAATTAACTTTTGCTAGTAATCTTTTTACATCCCAGCCCGTTTCTATTCTTATCTTTTCTTCATCTTTTAACCTTTGGAACTCTTTGATTAAGTAAAGTTTAAATTGAGGACTGATCCACATGCCAAATTCAAAAGCGATGTCTTTATGTGCAAATGTGCCTCCATACCTACCAGCAGTAGCCTTGAGACCTATCGCCCTAGTCTTTTGCACCCATTCTTTAGCGCTGATTTTGAAGCTGTTAAGCCCTGCTTGGCTTTTAATTGTGGCGAATTCGCCATAATTAAAATCGGGGTTGTTTATACTCTCCCATATTCCCAGAAATTCAACAGTATTCCTATTTCTGAGCCAATCAGCAATAAAAAAATCACCATCTTTTGCCTTGAGCATTTCTGTGAGAGACAGGTAATCTTGGCCGTCTTTTGAGACAACTGATATTTTTGTGCCTGAAACTATGATTTTTTTGTTTATTTCAGCCATATTATTAGATAGCATTATATCATTTGTTCAGATTTTATAGTATAGAAAATAAAATTGGTGAAGATTATCGTATATCAGAGTATTGTAAAGATCATCGCATTTTCAATTTTTCCAGAAAAAATCTCCCAAATTCTTTGTTTAAATCAATTATCCATTTAACTGCATCTTTTTCTTTATCTAAATCCTCAAATCTTTCATCTTTATATTTTTTCTGAAAATGAAAAACTCCATTTCTGTATTGTCTAAGTAAATTGGTATATTTTGATCTCAATAAATCGTCAATAACTTGATCTTTAAATTTTAATTCTCGCCACCCTTCGATTACTACATATAACATTCCATACCACAACGACATATACATTATAGATGTTATTTCAAATTCATCTTTAGAAGTTTTATTCTTATTTTCCAGAATATTCTGAAAATCTACACGCAGTTTGTTAGCCCAAGTATAATAACGATGTAGAGTGATGAGAGAATCAGTCGTCATACGAATTAGTAATCTACAGTCTCATCACACACATACAACCCGTCTGGACTATTTGGTACTTTACAATTTTTTCCACACTCAAAATCGTCATTGGGATTATTTCGTCGCTGCTTGGTGTTTGTAGCCCAAGCGAGGCATGAAGCACGATTATCAAATTGTGGGCTATAAATATATTGGTCTGTGCAAGTTAAACAACCATTAGGATAGTAAAATCCGAGCCATGTTTCTTTTCCACCCCAAAAGAAGTAAATCCCAGCGACAATAAGAACAATAATAATTACACCTTTATATTTCATATTGTTTTTTCTTTAATTTGTTCATAATTTTATGAACAATATTTTAATATTAAATCAATTATCATTGGAATTAAAGGCATTAGTATGGCAACACCAATAGCTACAAGTGACAGATTACGATTACTTTCAATGTTTTTCTCGGTTTCAATTTTATATGCCCTAATAAAATCAGTTAAATTAGCAATTTAAATATTATTTACATTACCCTGTATATCTCGAATATGATCTTTTGCTCTTTGATATTCCTCAGAATTAATTGTCGAACTATTCCGAATTTCTACCTACTCCTCTTGGCTTTTTTTACTTGAATTTTCCATAGGTCTAATACCCGACACAGCTTCCCATGGCTAAAGTTCCCGATGGAATACCGAGTATGCTCACAGTTTTTGTATATGTAGAAACACCAGTTTTTTTGTAGATAGTATGAGTTGATAAATAATTTTCACCAGTTCCATCAAGATAGACAAATTTTTCAGAATCATCAATTATTTTATAGATCGGAACATTTGTTATAGATCGCGTTGAATCTATATAACTCAATTGTCCCACTTTAGGATCCTCAAGTTTTGAAAAAGTAAAAATTATAGGATTTGTTTCAGGTTGCGATATGTTGTGAGAAATTTCACTATTTAAATAATTAGCATTCAAAACTTGAGGATAAGTACAAGTTATTTGAACAGCAGAAGAAACATTTGTTTCAGAAAATGATTTTTTTATCTCGGTTGAGTCGCTACTTTTTTTAGTAAGGGAAAAAATAACAAATATACCTATGAGCAATAGCAGTAAAATCATAAACCAATTTTCTTTTAATTTCATATAATTGTTTTATATTTCTAAACACTTCAGAATATAGGTATCCGACTGTGGTCCTCCACTTATACCCATACCCATTGTCTTTGTATCAAAACCAATCCCCTTTTCCTTGTTAATTGTTACTGTCTCAATTAAACCACTAACGGGATAGGTTCGCACGATAACAAGATAGCTTTCGTCATCTTGTATTACAGCATAGTCAGCCCCAAAAAATTTAGCAGTTTTATCTTCTACATAGAGTACTTGTTTTTCATGACCTTCAGCTATTTTTACATAAGATTCATCAATTAAAAAATCTCCTGTAACAATGGCTGAATAGTAAGTAGTTTGACAATCTAGACCATAACGACCAATTTTAACAATTTTTGTCTCTACCAGTTTAGGTAACTCTATTTCTTTGTCTAGAACATTAGTTAATTTGATATCTTTACCGTTGCTATTCAAAACAAAAACTGTTGCTCCTACTGTTAGAGCTATTAGGATTAGTATTTTTAAAGCATTTTCCTTTGACCAATTCATATCATTTAAAGTTATTTAATAAAATACCCAATATCCTTCCCATAAATCTTCGCAAAAGTCTGAAGTTCAACAACATCAACTCTCTGCTGTCCTGATTCGATATTAGAAATATGCGATTGTGGACGCCTCAATTTTTTTGCAACTTGTATCTGTGTCAATCCTTTCTCCTCGCGAGCTTTACGCAATCGCTCAACAAAATAAGCATATTCTTTGGTTCTGATTGACTTAGTCATAATGATACTATCATCTATCTAAATAATCAATATCCAAAGTTTAGATATTATGATATTCTGTATTTAAGGATTCCCCCTGCCAAAAAAGAATGGGAGCCCGCACGCATTCCTCTCCAAACCACTCCTGCGTGCGGGCGAGTAGAGCACCCCGCTTCACTTTCTCCAGATAAAAAAGTGGCGGGGTGCTTCAAGAATTCCTTTGGAAGAAAATTCGAGCAAATGATACAATTACATCACCAAGAGAAACTTCTTCAGTTTCTGCATTTTGGAACGATTTTGGCTTCCACAAAATCGCTCTGCTATCTTAAATCCTACAATGTTTCTCTTGGTGACCCTACCGGGAATCGGTCCTTACAGGACCAGTACCCCAATTGGATTTTCTCTTCGTCCTGCGGACTCGATAAAATCTCAATCGGGCTTCGATTCCCAGAGCCTCCCTACGGTCAAAAAAGACTGGAATAATCCAGTCTTTTTTGACCGAGTGACCCTACCGGGAATCGAACCCGGATTACTGCCTTGAGAAGGCAATGTCCTAACCGTTAGACGATAGGGCCCTTAGTACCACAATCACTTCTTCTCCAACCATTCTTTCTCTTGTCGCACAAGGAGTTTATCTGCTTTCTCGGGATTTTTCAAGAGAGCTTTTGTTATACGCTCTAGTCTAGGACTCTGTGATCCTTTTATAAGTACAACATCACCAGTTTGAATCAAAGATTTGACATAAGGTATAGCATCTATTGAGCAGTCAAAGGATATTATCCTTTCTTTTTCCATACCATTTGCCAATGCTTCTTCTCCTATCATCCTTGCTCTAGGTCCAACTGTTATCAAAATATCAGAAATCTTCGAAACAACTTTTCCTACCTTCCTATGTTCTTCCGTAGAATATTTTCCAAGCTCCATCATATCCCCCAATATAGCTATTCTTCTACCTCTACACTTCGATTCTTTGAGAGTTTCGAGGGCAGAGACTACCGCATCTGGTGATGAATTGTAAGTATCATCAATTATTTGAGAACCATTCACTCCATCCAATACATTCATACGCCCCCTAGGTGATTCATATTCATACAAGCCTCTCATCATATCATCGACAGAAAGTCCTCTGACTTTGCCGACAGCTATAGCAGCAAGTAGTGGATACATCTGTTGCTTCCCTAACACCCTATCTATCTTCACCGTCTCTATGCGACCAGAGAAATTCATCTTGAAAGTAAATCCTTCATTCATACCTTTTACTTCATAGTCAAAACCTCTTATATTTGCATTTTCTGCTGTACCGAAAGTCAGTACTTCAAATTTCTTCTTTGAATTCTTTTTTATTATATTGCCTATAGATGCAACCTTATTGTCATCTGCAAATAGTAATAGTGTTCCACCATCTTTCAGGGCTTCCCCCAAAGCCATCTTTTCTTCGAAAACTTGCTCTGGTGATTTGAAAAATTCTACATGTACTGGCATATCACTTATCTTTGTAATAACTGCAATATCTGGATGAAGCCATTTTGTAATCTTCTTTATATCACCTGGATGATCTGCACCAACTTCTAGGATCAATAGATTTGGATATTCTTGGTTAATTAATATAAGAGATAATCCTTGAATAATATTCTGTACCCATAGAGAAATACTATACCAAGCATTCGGAACTCCAATGATAGTGAGAGGCAAGCCGATATCACTATTTAGACTCTTTTCACTTTTCCTTACAAAGCCACCACTATTCCGAAGCATTGCATATATAGCATCTTTTGTAGAAGTTTTGCCTACACTTCCAGTCACAGCTATTACAAATGGCCTATACTTCTTTAGGATAGCTTTGGACTCTAGAGTAAGTATTGAAACAAGAATTTTCTTTATAAATCTCATAATTGTGCAACCTATCTGTCCGGAGGCACATTGTAGTAATTTATCAGAAACTTGGTCATATTGGCAAACGGATCTGTCAAAGTCTCCGATGCATATTGAGCACCCTTTGGATGCACTTGATAGATGAAAATCAAAAATTTTGGATTGTATGCAGGGAAATACCCGAAGAATGAATGCAAATATCTATCAGTATAGTAGCCACCATTCTTCGGATCCGGTATTTGTGCAGTACCAGTCTTCGCAGCAATAGAATGATTTGGCATTTTGATAGCACCACCCTTCAGTGTTTTGTCTACAATAGACACCAATATCTTGGTCACTTCATCAACAGTAATTTTATTCAATGATCTTATCTTGACTTGTTCTACCTTCATGTCTTCTCTCGTTCCATCGGAATAGATGACTTCACTTACTACATGAGGTACAATCCCATATCCATCATTTGCAAGGATTGAAAGAGCTCTTGTCATGGCGATCGGGGACACTGCTATACCTTGTCCATATGCTGCAGTAGCTATCTCTATATCACGACCCCGTTTCATATTGCCTAGTAGATTCGTAGCTTCATTGGGCAAATCAATACCAGTCTTTCTGCCAAAATTATATCTATCAGAAAAATAATTGATTACTTTTTCACTACCAGTTTTTATGGCAATTGTAGCCGCTCCCACATTCAAGGAATGATCCAACACTGTTTGAATATCTACTCGATTGCGTGGAAGTTTATCAGAATTGCATATCTTCTTTGTGTCGAGAGTGATGCAACCAGGATCATCATAGGTAAAATCCAAACCTATTGCTCCAGAATCCAATCCCATTGCTATAGTGAGTGGCTTCATGATTGAACCCATCTCATATACATGTTCAACCAATGGATTTGAGAATATAGAAGCGTTATTTATAAGAGAAGTATCATTTGGATTGAATGTGGGTAGAGATGCCATCGCTATAATATCACCAGTTTTTGGATCAATTATGATACCTCCTATTTCATCGGGATGCCATATTGCATTTGTCTCACTTAAAGTTTTTTCTAAATATGCTTCAACGGTAGGTTCTATAGTTGTTACTATATCACCTACAACTTCTTTTTCTCCGATAAGGCTATCCCTCACATCAACAAATAATTGAGCAAAGATTTCAATAGAACTATTACTTTCTCGAGAACGATCCAGAATATCTTGATACGATCTCTCCAGACCATATTTACCTTCGATTAGAGATGAATCTTTATTTTGTCCAGTAAGACCAAGCAAATGTGCAGATAAGACTCCTCCAGGGTATGATCGCCAAGCTTCACTAGTAACACCAACACTGGGCATAGATAGAGATAACAATGATTGCATTGTACTTTGATCCAATCTATGTGCAATCTCTTCATATGGATCATCTTTCTTCGATGCAATTTTCAGAAACGTAGCATTATCTATTTTCAAGAATTGAGAAACAACATTAAAAACTTCCTCTGCATCATTTATGAGTTTGGGATTTACAAATGCAACATAACCACGCTCTATCGTTGCTGCGGCGATCTTTGTTCCATCTTTTGATTTGAAATATATACTTCCACGATCGAATACTTGCGCCCCAGGACGAGCATATTGTTTATCAGCTTTTATAGCATATATTTCCCCTTTTACTATTTGTCGCGAATATAGAGTTATGCATAGAATAAGAGCAAACAATATAATGCCGATAAGAGCGGTCCTTGTTTTGATCTTTTGTATATGATTCATCACAACTCCAACCGCGCTCGCGCTACACTTCCGAGAGAAGTTGTACGATTGATATATGCACTTACTTTTGTCTCATAGAGACCATATTCTTTTGCCAATTCTGAAGTAATCTTGGATGATTTGGCAATATATTGTGTATCTAGTTCACCAACAAGACTTCCAAGGTCTGCTATCTTTGTTTCATTGTCTCGGATGGCAATAGTGTATTCTATTGTTCTATAGACGAACAAACCGTATACAAAAGATACACAGATACAAATAGCAATCAATAAGTATACAAACTTCGATTGATCTCTAGAAACTATATTATATATCTTTATTATTGCTTTATTCATTTTTGAAAAATTCTCAATTTTGCACTTCTAGACCTAGGGTTATCTCTCACTTCTTCCAAACTCGCACAGACTGGTTTCTTGGTAACAATAGATTCTTTTGTATTTGCTTTTTCTTTATAAAAATTTTTGACTATTCTATCTTCCAAACTATGAAATGAAATCACTGCCATCCTGCCTCCTATATTTAGTCTTTCATAACTCTTCTCTAGTCCTTCTTTCAAGGAATTCAATTCATCGTTTACTGCTATCCGTAATGCTTGGAAAGTCTTTGTTGCCGGATGAATCTTCCCCCTCCTATAAAATGCTGGCACTCTCATCTTTATTATTTCTACGAGTTCTCCAGAAGTTTCTATCTCTTTCTTCTCTCTATATTCTACGATCCCCTTTGCTATCCTCCTTGCAAATCTCTCTTCTCCATAAGCAAATATTACATTTGCAATATCTTCTTCCTTCCAATTGTTGACTATACTTCCTGCATTGAATAAATGTTTCGTTGGATCATTCATAGTCATAAGTAGTGGTTCATCTGCCTGGAATGAAAAGCCTCGCATAGAATCTTGTAGCTGATCACTAGATAGCCCTAGATCCATGAGAATAAGATCAACATTTTTTATCTCATTTTTGTCTAATACCTTATCAAGATTGCGAAAGTCTTCATTTTCCAATATTACTTTCTCTGCTTTACCACTCAATAAGACTTTTGCTCTCTCTATTGATCTCGGATCACGATCAAGACCTATTATATTGAGATTGCCTTTTAGTGCTTCGGCTATAGCGAGAGCATGCCCGCAACCACCTATAGTGCAATCTAGATAATTCACACAACCCACGAGGTCCGACCTCGTGACTAGTCCACTTACTACTTCATGTAAAAGAACTGCTTTATGAATACTTTCCATACTCTTACTTTTCACTACTCTGTCCCAGCTTCTCTGCCAATGCATCGACATTTTGTTCGACCCCACTCCTATACTTTTCCCAATTTTCTTCATCCCATATTTCGGCACGATCTCTCACGCCTACTATCACAACCTTACTTTTTATTAGATTGCCCCTATCACGCAAATATTGTGGTATGAGCATACGACCTACTGTATCAATCTCGACTTCAACCGCTCCTCCGAGGAGATAACGGTTGAAGCCTCGATTGTCCGCCTGCAACATTGACGCTTCCGAAGCCGACAAACGTGCTGTGACTCTTTCCCACTCTATCATCGTAAAGATGAAGAGACAGTTATCGAGCCCGCTCGTTATGATCACCTTATTCCCCATTTCCTGTCGAAATTTGACAGGTATGGAGAGGCGATTCTTGCCGTCGATAGTGTGCTTGTATTCGCCAATGAGCATATAAATTTTGCGGGTATTGAAGCAGTTTGTATGACGTATTCAAATGATGAACATATGTACGTTTTTTACTTATCCCACTTCTTCCCACTTACTGCTATTCTACAACACTTCTCGCTATCCACACCACAAGGCGACCTGTGGATAACTCTGGGATAGTGCCAATATCGGAGGTCGCACCTCCGATTCTCAGCATAGCTTGATGAGATATGCTCCCTCGCCTCCACGCAAGGTCGCCATTCCAAATTGCAATCGTATTTGCTTACAAGGATTCAGCAAATACGAGCAATTTGTTCATGGCTCAGATCGCATTGCGTGTCGGCTCAAGAGCATATCTCATCAAGCTATGCGCATTTTTACCGAGATCTGATCTCGCTTGACAATTTAGCTCTAGTATGCTAGACTTCTAGGGAATTACCTGGAACGTCTCTGGGTAAAAAAGAAAACAAACTACAGATAGATAGAACTTTGAATTATGAAGAATTTAGTTTCGTTGGTTGTCCTGACGGTTGGTCTCATCGCAGTGTCGGTCGTCGGCACTGGTTGTGCAACGTACCAGAAGAACGATGTGGTCAAACGCAATCACATCACCAAGGACGCCTGTGGTAACACGGTGGACTTGTCCACCTATGAAGACCACTCGAAGGGGTGGGCTCTCGTTGGGAGTCAGTCCTACAACCGCAAGTACTGGTCGCAGATCCCTGTCGGGGCGGAGAACAATGTCTCCATCACCCCGATGAATAGCAGTGGGCAAACTCATTACTGGACCGGATCCGGTAGTGTCGGGTACTCCGGTGGATACGCACCAACGTACAATTCCGTCCCAACATACTACAACGGAGGATCGTCGTATGTGAGGTACCCCGACCAGATCTCATACCCGCCCGGTGCTGTTTACCAGCAACCGGGGCCGAGTGTTTACACTCGGTACGGGAATCAATACAGCTCGCCTCCGGGAGCAGTGTACCCGTCGTACAGCACCCATGGTGGTGGTGGCCACGGTGGTGGACGCCGATAAGATCCACCAAACAGTTTCGCCCGCCACTTTCGAAAGGAAGTGGCGGTTTTTAATTACAAAGCATTGTTGACAATGGCTGGCCGTGTGACTTCCCTAATCTTGAATTTAGGAAGATCCTCCATATATAGTTTAATTGCTTCAACTAGATTCTTCAAAGCTTCACCTCGTGTTTTTCCAAAACTTGAAACATCCACGTTAAGGGCATGGGAAACAAAATACTTTCCCTCTTTCCATACTAGACTTTTTAGTGAAATCTTTTTCATATGATAATATAGTATAGTATTGCTATGGATTCAACTTTAATCAAAAAGGATACCATTACGCTGGAAACAATTCTGGAAACAGACCAACAAGCAATAAAGGATTTTAAGACTAGAAAAATTACAGAATCTGATTTCATGGAAATAAATAAAAAGAATGTCAGCATCGTTAAAAATATTATTACTGAAATCGGATTTCCAACAATAAATCTAACCTCACAAAAAGCTTATAAGGGGGCTGTACTAGTAGTGTTACATTCTGGAGATGTTGATCTTCTAAACAAATCAATTAAGAATTTGCAGGATGCAGATCCTATTTCAATACAAAAAAGAGATATTGCTTACATGATAGATAAAGCTAGGGTCATTCAAAAGTTACCTCAACTATATGGTACTCAATATAATATTGACAAAGATGGTATCATAAAATATATCGATATTGAGCAACCGGAAGATCTAGAAAAAAGACGCGCAGAATACAGTATGGAGAGTTTTGCAGAATATAAGAAAATTGTCGAGAAAAGTTTACAAGCCAAAAATTGATAAATAGCATTTGTAATCTTCCTTACTATAATCATGACTGAAATATTTAAACAACTCAGAAAACAAGATATCTTTTACATCATCAAAACATTTAATAGTTTCATTTAAGATTTTCTTCATCTCTTTTTCGTGAACTGAATAAAAGTCATCAATATATTTACAGTAATCCTCTTTCGTTATCACCAGATGACTATCGCGAATTTTTTTATTTCTAAATAATATTGTATAATGCTAACATGTCCGTAAACATCCACATTCTGTCCGCTTCAAAGGATATCAGACCATATTCTAAGGAGATAAAATCTATTGCTGAAGACACTATCGCTTCAGTTAAGAAATTCTTGCCGATAAAAGATGTGGATATAGTTTTTTACGATAACCCAGTAGCGACATTTAAAGAAGATGAGATTGGCGGTATTGGAGGGTTTGCACCAAATGCCCACACCATCTTTATCTCGCTTGATCCGCGCCATCCAAAGTTTAAGGATTCCCTTAAACATGAGCTATTTTTTACACTTGCACATGAATTACATCACACTATTCGTTGGCAAAAACAAGTTGAAGGTGACACATTACTTGAAGCTATGGTTTTCGAAGGCCTCGCCGATCATTTTGCTCAAGAAGTGACTGGAAGAAGTAAACCTTCATTATATTCTTGTGCATTAACTCCTGAACAGAAGAAAATATTTTTTAAAAAGGCTTCGGAGGAATGGAAAAAGCCAACATATGATAACGATCTCTGGTTCTTCGGTTCAAAGCCAGATATCATTCCGCGTTGGACAGGGTATACATTAGGATATGATCTTGTTGCAGCATATTTACATAATCATCCTGAAACTAGCGCTTCAAAACTTGCATCTGCTGATGCGTCATTGTTTATATCATAAAAATAAAAGATTGAATGTACTTCTTACCCCCTTTACTTCCCCTCCAAAACATGCTATATATACTCTAGACTGCTCGTTCGTTGACATCGAAATGATAACGAAGTACAGCATTCTAATAATTTCACAGATAAACAAAGCCAAGGGTAAAACCTAGGCGCAACAAAAGGTCTGCTATTACCCTGACGTGTGTTGGAGTATTGGTAGATCAGAAAGAATCGTCATGAAAAAGATCAGCAGTTTGATCGTGGCGGTCTTCCTGATTGCCACGAATACACTCATTGCACAACATGCAGTGGGTGAAGTTCCTTCGCTCCCCTTTGGGAATATGGCGAAAGTGGAACAGTACGCGGTGTCAAATGTGTATGTAATTGGAATCTGGACGTACTATTTCAATACCAATGGTAGTTGGAAAGGATACATGACAAGTGGGATGTATCCTTCTACGCCCATGACAAACAAGGTGCAAATGGATCAAATCATTGCCACTCAGTTGTCTAACATCCTTAGCAATTTATTGGCCAATGCAAATCCGATCATAAACAAGGATATGGGGATTAAAGTGTATGTACAATGTCGTATGGCAGCAAATTGGCAACTTGCCCAAGCCTCATTCGCAACCCCCTACATCTACATCACCCCAAACAAGGTAGGTGGTGTGTACTCTGTCCCGGACTTGTCATGGTTCAAGACAACCATGGCCAGCGATCTGCCCATGTACATCCCAGGAACTTCTTGGGTAAGGATGGAGATCGGATACTGGGGAGATCCATTTCCATTTGAGGTGGATGATCGGAGACTGGATCCTTCCACGGACATACTCCATTCTGACGGTTTCATCTACCTCCCTGTTGATGTAATCACAGATTCGTCAATTGCGACTGGTACGTACCAGCTCAAGGTGTCTATCTTCTCTAGTGCTGGCTTCCAAAGCTTCAATGGAGACGGGAAACTGCTTCCCGAAACTCCTATGAGAACTGGCATTGCTTCCTCTGGGAGTTCCGTTACCGTAACAGTGAGAGGTGGAGACTCTGGTAGAGCGTACTTCCTACAAAAGTCACAGAATCTCAAGAGCTGGACGAATGTTGGAGAGGTGAACATTGTTTCGCCATTGTCACATTACTTCCCCAGTGGGGCTTCACGGTCCTTCGTTATTGGGAAAACAAATCAAATGTTTTTCCGTACGGTGACGACCAATGTGTCGCCGTATTGAGACGTATCATTTCGAGACAACAAGAGGCCGGCGATGCAATCGCTCGGCCTCACTTTTTTTATACATAAATAACTCTATATCTCTTCTATGGTTGGCTTTACTACATTGATTGTTATTCTATTGCTATCGATAGTGGAAGGACTTTGAGCGAAGATTTGAGAGAACGAGTTAATAATATTAGCAAGCCATGAATATTGGATTTTTATTGCTAATGAGTCATCACATGTCAAGATTAAAACATACTTACCTTTTACTAAATTGGTAAATTTGTATATTTGATGATCAGGATTGATATAATAATTTGAATTTTGGGTAATAAATCCTTGATTTCCCCAATTTGAATCTCCAGGAATGACTGAGGGAATGGAATATCCATAACACAAAAGACTATCTCTATCATATACAACTTCCACATCTGTTCCTTCCCTCACTGTCTTTGCTTGTTGATCCCATACTGCTTTAACATTACTATTTGGCTGACCTCTATCTTTAAACCAAAGCAATGGACCCGGAGGAACCGTTGCTGGCGGAGTCGGATCTAAAACTGTGATCTTGCCACATTGTATATCTTTTGTAATACCAGCATTGGTAACCTTGATAACTGTAGGAAATCCGACACCTGTTGTTATGATAAATGTATGTATATATGAACTATTTGCATTCAGAGATATAGGGGTCCATCCACTACCCACAGTAAGTTCATATGTATAACCTGTTGGATTCGTACCGCCACCAATATTAGACAATTTGAATGTTACTATATCTCCTAATGAAAAGATGGTTACTGGATTTAAATCACTGTATGGAATGTTATTCAATGAACACGCCCCTGTTATTTCTGTTGGAATAGATGGCACAATAGTAACAAGATTAAAATCAACCCATCCAATAACAGTCGAACCCCAACCATATCCTGTAAGACTCGTCCCCGAGAGAGTCACGCCATATCCAGCACCAGAAAGTGAAATCCAACCATCCCAACCATTGCCATCAGCAGAAAGAGCCTTGGCCCAACCTTTTAGATTGTTGCCACTTATTTTTGCATTTTGAGCTTGTGTTCCAGTTCCAGAAGGAAAACCCGAGAGTCCACCGAACTGTATCCAACCAACATTAGAAGACCACGCATAACCTATTAGATTGCCACTTGCGTCTTTGTTTACACCATTGAAACTGATCCAACCGACATTCGATGACCAAGCATAACCAAATATATTATGTTCAGTTCCTGCAGAAACAATAAATGGTAATAAAAGAAAAACTAGTGTAAAAATAATTTTTTGAAAAGAAATTTTCATTATTTTATCCTTCCATAAGAATTGTCCTTATAAAACTTAATAATATTTATGGAGATGTTGCTATCCACATTACTCCATTCTCTCCTTGTGTATCTCTATCGAAAGATGGTGTACGCCAATTAATCTTAAAACCATTTTTTGTAATGTTAGTAATCCACTACATAGAAGCTTCTTCTGAATTCGCATGAAAGGCAACCCATTTGGGTGTAATAACCACATTTGGTGTCAAGGAAAACGATCCTGAAGGAAAAGTAACATCATGTGTACATACACCACCCGATGCCAGACAAATACTTATAGGAATATTCGCAACACCTGAGATTATTTTAGGACTACTACCACCACTTCCACCAGTAGATATCTGCCATGTTCCTACTCCATTCGCATCAGAAGTCAAAACTTTGCCAGCGCCAGGAGTTCCACCTGTAACTTGAAGACCTGTAGTCTTTACTGTTCCTACTACTTCTAGTTTCTGTGTTGGATTGATTGTACCAACACCAATATTGCCATTCCCCAATATACTCATCTTTACTCCAATATCTGCTTGCGCGCTCGTACCCGTGTTTTGAACAGCAAAATCCAGGCGCGGATTAAGAACCTGCGGAGTTGATTGCGTGTTTACCAAACGGATGGCCGCCCCGTAGGCATTGTGGACATCCCACTGAATAAAGAGCAAACTCGTAGCATCATTCACGGTTGACATAGCCCCGCCAGAAAGACGCAAAACATTATTAATTCCGCTGCCGGTTAATCCACCACCATTTATAGTCAATTTGTTGCTAGGTGTAATTGTCCCAATACCAACCTTTCCCGTCTGGACGATAAGGCCATTTACAGGATTTTGTGTTCCGACAATAATTCCTCCACCCAAAGTAAGTCCTCCAACTTTATTCTGAGTTGTACCTGATACATTGAGTGGTGTATTGCAACCCTCTATCGTATCCGGACATGTTGGAGGATTTCCGGGAGGATTTGTCCACACAGCAAAAGCATAGTTGGCGCCAAAACTAATAACAAGACCCAGTACAATAATTCCTGTTATATTAAGGATTTTTTGTTGTTTCATAAATATTTTAATTAATTATTAATAGTTTTAATTATTTTATTATCTCGTGGTGCAATAGAATCTATAAGCTCCTTTGACTCCTGTATGTCTAATGAGGTTGTTGCAGTCGTTGGAGCAATAGAGTCGGTAAAAACCTGCATAATCTGCTCTTCTGTCTTTTCTTTATTGGGTTGAGGTGATTGAGATGGTAGCGAAGATTTTGATTGAAAGGAATAGAAGAAGATAAATACACATGAAAGGATAATTATCAATACAAGTAATACCATTTTTACATTTTTTTCCATTTATGCAGTAATTATAACACTATTAGAGAAAACTAATTGAAATATTGTGTGGATATCATTTTTGGGATTTACGCAGGGTAGACCTGCGTAGAAACCAATAAAATACTTGACATTTTCGTAAAACAGAGTATAATGTATAGGTAGTGAATTTTGACAATCAAAAAGACAAAAACCGCAAGGATCCTTCAATGGATTCTCGCAAAACAAAGGCCCTATAAAAGGGGTCGCAACAAACGGAGAAAACAGAAAATGGCTAAGAAAACAAAACGGGCTCTTGCCCCGACATGTGAACTGAGTGGTAATACGCTCACGATCATGCCGAAGACTGGTGAGTCTTCATTTGTCATCGTCGTGATTGACTATGACAAAGAAAGTATCGTAACAAACGTGAGAACGCTTGAACCGATACTTTCAAATGATCGGCTCATCATGGATATCAACGAGGGTCTCAGTTGGGCTCCCGGACATCCAAACGATACGATCTTCTATGGTCTTCAGGTATGTGCTCTCATGGCACCTAACCTCGATCGAAGTGAACCGTGGAAGGAAAAGCTCTCGTGCAAAGAAAACGGAAAGTTATCTGCACTTGCGATTAAGCTTCCACTTCCTCCGACCCCTGCGACCGAGACACCGGCAGTGGCAACACCGCCTGCTGTGGTGACTCCTCCAGTTCCCACGGCCACCATGGCCGAGGAACCAAAAGTGATCACTCCTCCTCCGACTCTGCCCCCAACGCCAAAAGCGGATGGGTCAGAAAAGAAGGAGAGGGTCCCGCCTGGGTATGTGACGATGGTCCGGCGATTGGAGAGGATCAAGAACGACCTTGTGGGAGTCGAGGCCAAACAAATCACTCCAGACACTTCCATGTTGAGAAACATGGGACTCGCATTGAACCAAATGAGGAGACAAGTCATCCAACTCAAATCTCTGTATAGCAAGTTCCAAGGAGGATGGGACGAGCTTACAAAGATCATCGACGAGCTGGAGCAACACCACAGTGTCGCCTGCGCCAACCTCGCCACCGAAATGGCGAAGGAAAAACCAGCTCCGACCCCCGCGGTCATTGACACACCAGCACCAGTGACAACACCACCTGTCGGTCATGCCGTTCCTCCGGCTCCACCTCCGACCCCCGTGGTCGAGGAACCGAAAGTGGTCCCGCCTCCTCCGACGCTGGCTCCGAAGCCTGCCGAGGAAAAGGTTGGGTCAGCAACAGCAGAGCCATCGAAACCCGCCGAGGAGAAACTCCCGGCCGGATCATTCGATGACCATTCGGCTCTGGCACAACAGGAACTGAAAGTTGCGAAAGATGAGATCTCTGCGCTTCAGAGCCAGATCGATCTCATTCGTGAGTTGGCTGTAGGAACTGCCACGAAAGTGGCACAGACTCCGCCAGCACCAGTGGTGACAACAAGTGATGAAGTAACCAAACTCCGAAAGGAACTTGATGAACTTCGTGGCAAGTTGGTCACTCCGACACCTCCGCCCGTGGTGCCACCAACTCCTCCTGCAAAGAAGGGGTCCTGGTATGATCGCGACTTGCAGTGGTTGCCACTCCTGGTCGTCCTCATGATCATCGGAGCGGTGTGGTTTGTGTGGCAGGCCGTGCTCTTCAAAAAGTCCACAGTGCCAACAGCGACAACTCCGCCGGTTACTGACACGACTCCGTTCCTGTCAGCCATCCAAGGACTACAAAAGTCGGTGGATGGACTGGGTCAGCGGTCGGTAATTGTGCCACCAGTCGTGACCAACGTGTCCGACCTGACGAACGCCCTCTTACAAAGGGTAACTCGTGACGGTGTTGGTGACAATAATGTCATCAACATTGTGATCGGCAACGGCAATGCTGTTGGCAAAAGCAATGTCGTTATAGGCGGTTGCTGTCCAACGACGGCAAAGCCAACAGACGTCACGGCGACTTCTCCTCGGACGGCATCAGTGCCACAGGAGAAGCCTGTCGAGGTTAAGGTTCCCAATTGGTGGGAACTACCTCCGACACAAATCCTCGACGGACGGCTCTGTGTGCCAGCTAATAACTGTTGCAAGAGCTTCACCGATTCAAGATGGATCAAGGCTGGAGAGTTGCTTCAGGTCATTATTCCAGATGGCTGGAACATGTCCTGTTACACTCCAGCAAACAGTGATCAGATCGAATGTGTAATAGACGGAAAGCTGTCCACCAAACATTCCGGTCAGGTCAAAGTTGCGGCAGATCCACTCCAGCAACATGAGTGGAAACTGCGACTCGTAGGCATTCAGGAAACAAGCCTCGAGTTCACATTCTACCGAATGAGGTAGAACTGTTTCCAGATTCACGGAGCGCGAACATGTGTAGCAATACATGTGGTCGCGCTCTTTTTTATACACCTACGGACATACGGAGGTCAGACCTCCGTATGAAAACATCCGTATGACTTCCTAATCTTGACAAAGTATCCTTTAAATGCTACCATTTATAGGAATTTAGTTAGTAGTACTCTTGTGAGTATTGCGTTGACAACAACAAAAGAAACAATACTTCCCTACTGTGGGAGGTTAGAAAGGAAATATGGAAGAAAGAGTTGCTCCAAAGTTAGTTCCATTCGGAAATCCAGTTACGATATTGATAGCAATCATCGTTGGTAGCTTCATCATTATCGGATTAATTCTGTCATTCGTGATAGGGTTGGTCGGGATTTTAATCACAGCAATTGGTGCATTTGCATTTGGATTTGGTCTTACCAAACATTCGCCATCAAAACCTCGAGAAGCGGGCTTGCTCACTCTCTGGGACGCACCGATCAAGATCTACGGGCAATGTGTGGTCGTTGGAGGTACTACGATACTTGCCGACTACTTCCCATTCAAACTAGGAAGCATCAAGATCGCCATGGACAATAAGGATCGCGACTTTCCTATGACTATTATCTCATGGAATAAAGTTCCGATATCAGGAAAAGTCTCGGTAACTGCTTGTCCAGATATTGCTGACCTAGAAGACTTTGTTCAGGCAGGCAATGACATAGAACAGGTATTTACCCAACTAGCAGATCCAGTATTTCAAGAAGTACAGGAGATTGTGATGGATCCAGAACAAAAAATGGATGTCCTTGCTATCAGCAGAGAAGGCAATAAGATTGCAAATCTACTGCATGCAAAGATCAAAAACAATCTGTTTCAGCGTCAAGCATTTGGAATTGAACTGATCAAAGTCAGAGTCAACTTTACTCTCGACAAAGATATCCATGATGACATGAGACAAGTCGAGAGAGAGAAATTCCAACGTGAGGCAGAACGGATGGAGTACCAGACAATGCGAATTGCAGCCCAAGAACTGCAAGTGGCACTGGCACGACAATACTTACCGACCAATCTTTCAGAAGATCAATTCCTAGCTCAAATGAGAGCTCTGGTTCAAGCAAAGACTATTCCTGGTCTTACTGAATGTCTCGAAACTATCCGTGTCCAACGTCTCGTAAGAGACAATATGGTTGCACGTATCGAGAGTGGCGGTAGTGGCCAAAACATAAATCTTGTAAACCCCGACATCAAATTTGGTGGAAAGGGTGGAGAAAAGAAAGGAGGAAAGTAAATGGACACCAAACAAGGTTGGAAAATCGCAACGACAATCATACTGATTGCGGCCGTAGTCGCAATAGCTGGTTGGGGATGGCGTGTTTACAGCAATCGCGATCAAAGTTCATCCAATACACAAACTGGTGTTAATGGAAATTCTGCAGTTATTACCCTAACTGCAAATCCTTCTCAGGTATTCCATGTTGGGACAAATCAAGATTGGTTCTTTGAAATCGTTAGGGGATGGGCAGAGGAAATCAGAGTCATTGACCTCGACCATCCATCTGAGAGACATTCCATAGAACCTGGGAAACACTTCAACACCGCTGGCATCAAAAGATTTCAGATGCTCGCAGAAAAGATAAATCTGTTGAACGGTCCTTTAGTCGTAAAGATTTGGACCCAGTAAATATGGATTTCAAACGCAAAGGCCGTGATACTCTCACGGCCTTTTTCAATATCTTTTCTAGACTAAATCCCTTTTATCGTATTTGCTATAAGATATATGATACCCCATGCAGATACCATTATGAACATTCCTATCGCCCCATATAGCATATGCAACTTCCCCTTTTCTCTAGCTGTAGCATCATCACCTTTTACTATCATCTCTACTACACCCAAAGCAAAAACAAATATACCAATTGCAAAAAGTATCTGGATTATCGGATTGACCACATTTGCAATTATAGGATCTATTACTTTACCAAAAGTAACTGCATTCACTTCTGCATGAGCATATGATATGATCGAAAACATCTTTGAATATTATCTGATCAATGGTACACCAGTATTGCTTATATTTGGATTTGGAGTAACCGGTGGAGTTGTCCTGAATGTATTGATGAGTATATTGACCAAGCCCCAGATGGACAAGATGATAGCCAAACCTACTATTCCCCACAATATCGAACTTCTCGCTTTTGTTCTCGCATCTTCCTCGCCTGACTTTATGAGGAACATGACTATATTCCAAATTATAAATATGACTGCAAGAGCAATGAGAAGATATATGACTACATTGCTAATGTCAATCAACTTTTGTGTTAGAGAATTTGCATCTGTAACAAGGTTGGTCTGCGCCAAAGCGAGTATAGGCGAAGATGTCAATAAAACTGTTAGAAAAGTCTTTTTCATTTTTAATTAATATTAACCTAATAAATAAACGTACATTATGTAATCTAATTATATATGTTTATACACAGATATAGCAACACTAGCTGTGGATTGTAATATATCAGATCATATTCTCATATTGTCTCTCCCAGCCTTGAGGGGCGTCAATCATACGATTATCTATATTACGATCATAGTATTGGCCTGAATTAGTTTGTCCTGATTGAGAATTGACGAAGTCAGCATTTGGGAAACGATCTCTTGGTTCATTAGGATTTGTCCTAAATGTATTGACCAAAATATTGACCAAGCCCCAAACTGATAATATTATCGCCAGACCAACTATACCCCACATAATATGTTTGCCAGACTCTCTACGATTCTCATCGCCCTCTTTGCCTTTGATAAAATATATAACTATATTCCATACTATATATACAACACCGAGAGCTATTAGTAGATATATTATGAGATTGCCAAGATACATCAATCTTCCAAATAGGTCATTCGCATTATTTATTGTATTGAATACTGTTTGATTCATTGCCTATCAGTTTATCTAGTTAAGGTCGTACCTCCAGAATTAGTATTTCTAGGAAAAATATTGAAGAAATCGCTCCATGAAGCAGGACGTTCACTATCGAGATTGAAAGTATTTTTCAGAACATTCACTACACCCCAAAATGATAAGATGATGAAGAAACCAATAATACTCCACATGAGATATTTTGCACCTTCTTCTCTTTTGTCACTTGGCCTTAAGAAGAATTTGATTATGTAATAGACGAACAAAACTACGGCCACACCCATCATCACCAATAGTATTTTATTGAGATAATCTGTAAACAAAGAAATGAGATAATTCAAATCTTTCTTTTGTTGAGCAAATGCAAATAGTGGCAAACATACTAGAGCAAGTGACGATATTGTTATATATATTTTTTTATTCATATTATTTTATTTATAAATATTTTATTGACTCCTTATAGCTTGACCTGCACTTTGAATAACATTTTGATCGACCAGATTCGTAGAGCTCAAAGTGTTTATGACCAATTCTATGATTATCCTAGCACCTATGACTATAGCAACACCAACAACTACCCATGTAAGCCATAGTTTGAGCTTTTTCAATTCTTCTGCATTACCTCTTGCAAGAATAAATTGCAAGCCAACCCATATAAGTACAATTACAGCAAATAAGACAACAACATAACTAAAGATTTTCACTCCTTCACTCACTATTGCACCAACAGAGTTTATTTCTGGTTTTAGTGGATTCTTTAGAGTTATTGTATTCGTGTTTGAATTACTTGGACCACCAGTTTGTCCTGATGTTGATCCTCCGGTCTGTCCTGACGTTGATCCACCTGTCTGATTTGATAAATTCTGTGCAAATACAGATAATGGTCCAGTAGCAATTAAGACTGCAATTATAGTTATAAAAATAATTTTTCTCATATATATTTATTCAACAATTATGGTGTCCCCAAAAGTGTCTTTACCCCCGGATCTGCGACTAGCCAGTCCAGTATCTGATAAACAACAAACCATGCAGTCAACATCATTATAAGACCTATGCCAGTTTTACGGAAGATCTCTCTTGCATGACTTATATTTTTCTCTACACCAGTAATATATAGATACCCAGCATAACTAAAACTTACTATCGCCGCCAAAACACCAAATATTATAAAAACATTAATAAGATGCTGTGCTTGTAACATGAGACCATTGAAGTCGCATGCTACATAACCATTGGGATAGTTCGTTGCATTTGCATTTGGATTCTTGGCAGGGCCATCGCAAACAGAAAGTTTGAAATTACTATTGAATACATCTGTTATAGGATTGGCTGCATTGACTAGCATCGGAGTCAATACCATGACCAAAAGAACAATAATAATTAGATACTTTGGATTTTGAAATTGATTTGTCATCTGGATTTTGCTTGTCCACCGAAGCCTTGGCGAAGGCGGAACATTTGTAATCTATTATTGTGTCGCTTGATACAACAATACATCATACTGGTCTCCAGTATCATTTATGGCTTCCGAAATATTCTTCGCTCCACTAGTTATAGCATCTACCATATTGCCAAATATCCTATTGGATTGTATGGGATCTGCATCAAGCCAAGTCTTGGCGATAAGTGCAACGCCATTGAATACTGTTATATATGGATCTTTTGAACCTTGGGCAATAAGATCGATACTAACGGATGGCAAATATGTCATTTCCGACAAAACTCTCAAACTATTTGGATTTGTTATCATGGTAAAAGTTTGATATGCAGCATTTTGATTTGTTGAGGCCTTTACTACAGAGAAGCCGTATAGTTTGCCATAACTAGCTTTCATACCACCAACTTTCATCTGTGGCAAGACTGCAACATCAAAATTGAGATTTGAATTCTTGGAACGAATATCTTTGAGTTCAGATGCAAAGCCAAAATATGTAGCGAGTGTACCAGATAAGAAAGCAGTTTTGGAATTTTGCATTCCTCTATTCCAAGAATAATTTGAACTATTTGGATTTACAAATTGAGTAAAGTATTGGACAGCAGAGATTGGATTCGTCGAATTAGAAGTATTGATAGTACTTGAAATATATCCATCTTGATTTTTCACTGTAACTGGATTCCCCAATTGAAGTATGAGTGTTCCTAGGATCTCTCTTGCATTTGCTATATTTACAAAGTCTCCCATTGCAATAGCAGACTTTCTTATATTTCCATTATTGTCTTTGACTGTTAGCTTTTTATTCAATTCAGTAAAATCATCCCAATATTTTGGATATGTTGCTATATTGGCGGAAGCAAACATGTCTTTATTCCAATACATAAGTAATGGATCTACTACAAAAGGAATTGCTAGGATACCACCATCTCCTACATATATCTGTGCTTCATTTATATAAGAATCCATAAATGTTCTCTGTGGTAATGCTTCATATGGTATAGGAGTTATTTTATCCAAATGTGGCAATATCATATCAGCCGATATCAATATGGCGTCTGGTCCAGTCCCTCTAGCTAGAGCAGCGATAAATTGTTTGGAAAAAGAATTTGGATTTATCTCTGTATAAGAAATACTTAATGGCAAAGAAAAAGTTTGATTGATCTTGGATATATAACTATTGAAAGTTTCTGCAGGAAATGTACCCCAGATTGTGATAGGTGGTAATTGTGTACTAGATCCTCCTCTACCTTTGTATGTAGCAAAAGTAGCTACTCCGACAATTATAGCCAGAACAAATACTCCCAATACTATTATTTGGAATTTACTCATGGTCTTATAAATATTAGCCCATAATGATGGTCACCAGCAGAGAAAGATTGCTCTAGTTTGAATCCAGATTTCTCAAATAACATTTGTGCTTTATTGGCTGTAAAAATATTTTGTGGTCCCATAGGGCTCAATTCACTCCAATCTATTATCAATACTTTGCCTCCTTGCTTCAATAATCTTTTTGTCTCCAGAGCAAATTCATCTGGCTTTTCTATCTGAAACAATACATTTGAAGCAATAACCATGTCTGCTATAGATTCACGCAACTTTGTTCCGCCTATCTTCTCTGCATTGCCCCAAACAACTTCGATATTTCGGAGTCCCTCTTGCGCTCCATTTGTCCTTATGCGTTCAAGCAAATTCTTTTGTACATCTACTGCATATACTCTTCCGTCAGCTCCAACTCTTCTTGCAGCTTCCAATGTATAAAAACCAGATCCTGCACCAAGATCCACTACTTTCATTCCATGTATTAGTCCCAACTTTCCTATATTTTGAGTAGGGTCAGAAAACATATGCTAATTATAGCTCAATAATAATTTACAAACAAATCAAACTCGCCAAAGTATCCCCTTCTCGAAGCTTCATAACACGGACTCCTTGTGTAGCTCTACTTAGAGTTGGAATTTCTTTGATATCAACTCTTATTACTTGGCTTTTCTTCGACATAGCAACTATCTCTTCATCTCCTTCTACAATTGCTTTTGCAGATATTAGTGGACCAGTCTTTGTTGTGACTTTCATGGTGAGTATGCCAGAACCACCACGCTTTTGTGTTTTGTATTCAGAAAGTTCTGTCTTCTTGCCATAACCATTTGCACTCATGACAAACAATGCTGGATCTTTTGCATCCTTGGAAACGATATCTGCAGAAATTACTTCATCACTTTCAGATTTGCCAGATTTATCGAGCTTGATAACTCTCACTCCAGAAGCATTTCTACCCATTTCACGAACATCGCTTTCTTTGAATCGTATTGACTGACCTTGTTTTGTAGCTAGGACTATATCATCACTCTTTGTGACAAATGATGCTTGGATCAATTCGTCTTTTTCATCTAGAGTGATAGCGATGAGTCCTGACCTTCGTACATCTCGAAAATATTTTGCCGAGCTCTTTTTGCCTGTGCCATTCTTTGTCACCATCATGAGTGATAGACCTTCTGCTACTTTTTTGTCTTTTGGCATAGGCAATATAGAAGTCACTCTTTCTCCATCTGCTAGAGAAAGAAAATTCATTATTGATTTGCCTTTTGTGGCACGTTTGCCTTCTGGTATTTCGAACATCCTTATCTGATAAGCTTTGCCTTTGTCGGTAAAGAATAAAATATCATTGTGAGTTGTTGCATATACGAGATGAGTTATGAAATCTTCTTCTTTTGTATCTAGGTCTATAACACCTACACCACCCCTCTTTTGTTTTCTATATTCCGAAGGATCAGTTCTCTTTATATAGCCACCCTTTGTCAAAACCAAAACAGATTCTTCATCAGCGATAAGGTCTTCTGCACTAAATTCTTTGACACCATGTTTGACCAGTTTTGTCCTCCTATCATCACCATACTTTTCTCTAATATCTGAAAGTTCTGTCTTTATGATGCCACGGACTTTCTTATCACTGTCAAGAATACTTTTGAGTTCGATAATGAGTTTTTGTACTTGTTCCAATTCGTCTAGAACTTTCTTTCTCTCAAGTCCTGCCAATCTTTGCAATTTCATTTCTAATATTGCTGTTGCTTGTCTATCACTAAACTTGAATTTCTTCATGAGGCCAGCATGAGCTTCTAGGACATCTTTCGATGCACGTATAAGAGTAATTATTTCATCTATATGATCGAGTGCTTTTTTCAGGCCTAGAAGTATATGCTCGCGTTCTTCGGCTTTGTTGAGGTCAAACTTTGTTCTTCGACGTATAACCTCTATCCTATGATCTACAAATTCTTCTAATATTGTCTTTAGGCCCAAAGTGTGAGGAACACCGTCTACTAGAGCAACTATATTTACATGAAATGTCTCTTCGAGTTGTGTATGTTTGTAAAGCTGATTCAAGATCTTTTCCGGGAATGAACCTTGTTTTAGGTCTATCGCTATCCTCAATTCTTTATCAGATTCATCACGTAGTGCTTTTACACCTTCTATAGACTTTTCACGGACAAGATCAGCAATACGCATAATAAGTGATGATTTATTCACTCTATAAGGGATAGAACTTATGATGATCTGGAATTGTCCTTTTTTGTCTTCTACTATCTCTGCTTCACCACGGACAACGATACCACCACGTCCAGTAGAATATGCATGTTGAATATCTTTTTCTCCATACATGATGGCCCCTGTAGGAAAATCAGGACCCTTTATAAATTTGAGCAAATCTTCTGTACTTGCACCCGAATCTTCTACGAGATGCATAGTTGCATCTAGAACTTCACGAAGATTGTGTGGTGGTATATTCGTTGCCATACCGACTGCTATGCCCAGCGTTCCATTCAGGAGCAAGTTTGGTACAGCAGTTGGCAAGACTATCGGTTCTTTCTTGGTACCATCGTAGTTCGGACGAAAGTTAACTGTATCTTTATCTATATCTCGCAAGAGTTCTGCTGCGATCTTGGACATTCTGGACTCTGTATAACGCATAGCAGCGGCATTGTCGCCATCTACCGTACCAAAGTTTCCTTGACCTTGTACCAGAGGATATCGCATGGTAAAGTCTTGAGCCATCTTTACCAAAGAATCATAAACAGCTACATCACCATGAGGATGATAATTACCGAGTACATCACCGACTACGACAGCAGATTTGCGAAATTTGACCGAAGCCGTCAAACCTTTTTCATGCATTGCGTATAAGATACGACGATGCACTGGCTTCAAACCATCTCTTACATCTGGCAATGCCCTATCTGTGATAACTGACATTGCATAGTCGAGGAATGACTCACGCATCTCTGTTGTTATAGACCGCGAAACAACTCCGGCCGTATTTACCGGCCTTATCTTCATTTCATTATTTTCATTCTTTTTTGCCATTTTTAATACTTTTACCGAGATCCGATCTCGGTATTACTATATCATTCTAGCAAGAAAAAGAGTGTTTGTCATCAAGGAAATATCTGTTTTGACTCTTATACTTTATAAAGTTTTGACAGCAAATGAATCGAGTATATTTTCTGTTGTGACACATTCAAAGCTTGATTTTGGATATGTTTCTAACCACGTCTTCGGAGCCTTAACCACTTCCTTCCATTTACATTCAAAAGCATTGATAGAACCACCAGAGACTTCGACAAAATCGACCTCACTTCCACTGCGACTCTTCCAGAAATGGATTTCACTTGTACGACCAGAATATTCTTTTTCTTTCACTTTTTCTGCGATAAAGAAATTCTCAAAAATCGCACCTTTATCTAGACGCAATTCCATTGGATCGGTATTATTGATGAGAGCATTTCTGATACCAACATCATAGAAATATATCTTGTGGCTTTTGTTTATCTCCTTGGACTTATTGGTGTATAGAGGTGTCAATCGGAATATTATGAACGCTTGTTCAAGTAATTTGATATAATTCAACACCGTATCTCTACTTATTCCGACTTCTTTTGCCAATTCTGAGTAAGAAATCTCGCCACCTATGCGAAGTGCCAGGAGTTTTATGAGTTTTTCAAAAGCAAATGAGTTTCGAATGTCTCCGAACATGAACAAGTCCTTGAATAGATAATCCCCTGCCAACTCTTTTACTAGAAGTGCTTTTTCCTCTCTAGACTCTGCGGATACGATCTTTGGATACATGCCAAAGGACATATATGTCTCGAGTTCTTTGCTCGTATTTATTTTCCCGTATGCCTCTATCAGTTCCGACATGGACAGTGGGTAAAGATAAAATTTACGATTTCTACCTGTCAGAGGCTCACTCAACCTATTAGCCAATTCAAATGCAGACGACCCTGATGCAATGACTCTCACATCTTTTACATTATCAGCGATCAACTTGAGCGTCGTACCGATATCTTTCACTCTCTGAGCCTCATCAATAACAACGAGATCGTAACCTGACACGAGATCTCTAAGCTCATCTGTTGATCTATGTTCAAGTAGTAAAGCATCCTTCGGGTCATCTCCTTGTAAATACAATGTCTTTGTAAACTTTTCCAAAATGGATTTTATCAATGTTGTTTTACCGACCTGTCTCGCACCATAAAGTACCAATATAGGTTTTTTGCCTATATTTTCAAGTAAAGCCTTGCTTATTATTCTATTATAATTCATGGGTATAGTATACAATATATATATCTAAAATAGCAAGTATACTAGTACCCTATCGATTCCCCGGAACAGCCTCAACCTCGGAATAGATGATCTTTTTGGGACCAAAGACAATATCTTTTATATCTACGAAAAATGAACCTACTCCTGCAATTAGAGATTGAGCAGGAGTCTCTACTTTGTCTACAGCTTTTGTTACAACACCCTTGGTTGTATTTCCTAAAGTGGTCCAAGAAGATATCCAGAATGCAAATATCACAAAAGTTACACCAAAAGAATACCAGAATGCATGCCTCCTGCGAACATGTTCGGGCTTCGTACGCAAATTTTCTATATATGATTGTATGCTCATTTGTTTTTTGTGTCATTCCCGCGAAAGCGGGAATCCACATTACTCCTTCTCAAGCACGACCACCTCTGCCTCCTTACCATCTAGATCTTTCTTCTTCAATGTTAATTTTGACATAGGACTAGGATTTTCGCCAGCCTCTTTTAGGAATATCTTCAATGCATTGGGATTGCCAATATCACCGTAGTGTATTGGTATGATTATTTTGGGACCTATTTCTATAGCCAATTTATAAGCCTTTACTGCATCCAATACTCCATCACCACCTATTGGAACAAATAATATATCAACATCATCTATTGCTTCATCTGCCTCTATTGGTAATTCTATCTGATTTATAGCTCCGAGATAACATATATTCATGCCTTCTAAAGTTACAGTAAAGATGGTATTGATCCTTACGGAGGTCTGACCTCCGTAATCAAAATTTGATAATGATTTGAAGCCTTTTACGAATACACCACCGACTTCATATTCTCCGGGGCCATTTATGACAAATGGTTTCTTCTCGCCAAAAGTGACTTGATCGACACCATTTGTGTCTGGATGATTGATACTAGACAATACGATGCTGGCACCAAACTTTGATGTCTTTAGATTTGACTCTTTGGAAATAGGATTGAGTGCAATCGTTGTATCACCAAATTGTACTTTTACGAATTCTCCACCTAGGTAAGTGATTATCATGGGATTAATATAGCAAGAAAACTTTCATTTTTCAAATAAGGACTAACCTCCCGAATTAAAACCTTCGCAAACTGAGAAGTCTGCGGAGGAATTTGTAGGGACTTCGGCTTTCTTTTCTTAAATAAATCGGTGGCTATTTCAAATCTGAAACATCCAAATAGTTCTTTCCTGTCTTGTGGCACTGAACAGCCAACTTGCACATTTCAAAAATTGGTTGAGGCAAGTCGTCTATTTCATACCAACCCCACAATTCTGATTTTTCTGGTTCTAAAACTTTTGGCTCGACACTTTTCCAATCTGCCACAAGACCGATATGCGTATAGTGCTTCGGTGCGTACTTGGTAATATTCGCCAAATACTGAAAACGAATATTATCAATTTCTATTCCGCACTCCTCACTTACTTCGCGCCGAGCACAATCCTCAAAGGATTCCATGTATTCCAAATGACCACCGGGGAAGGCGTACTCGCCCTCGCCATGTGAACCTTTGCGTTTTCCTAACAAAACTTTATTGTCTTTCAAAATCATTACACCAACACCAACTTTCGGACATTGGGCAGGGCTATCTTTTGGCTCAAACTGAATAATCTGAAAACCGCATTTTTCAACTTCCTCCGTTGACCAAAAAGTTTGACCTTTTGTTTTGAGAATATAGGTAGCGATAACTTCAACTTTTCTTCCGGTGTGTTCTTTCTTGTCTTTGTCCCATTCTTCCAAAACCAAAGTATCTCCTTCGTTCACTTCAAAATCGGCAAGACGTAATTCCAGCTTTTTCTTACCGGAAATGATTTTCTCAAAATATTCTCTCCAAACTTTCTTGTTAATTGTTGTCATAATTATCTTTCCCAAATCGTATCGTCAGGAGCAAAATCAACTTGATATTCAGGTATGCCAAGAGAGATGCCGTAATGTTTTGCTTCATTATATTGCTCCTTACTTTTTCTGTCTATATAAAAAACTTTGTCGCGAAAAATAATGTAATGATGGGTTCCGTTTTTGAAATCGGCATACCAATCATGTTTTGAATCCAATACTTTACTTATTTTTTCCGCGACATCTCTTGCTTGATTTTCTAGAATCTCAACAGTATGTAAAGTCCATTGTTTTATCCAAGGGGTTTTATGCTCCTCCACAACTTCCTCAACTTTTGTATCTAAAATTTTGACATCTTTGAGAATGTCTTTCTTTTCTAAACTTTCTTCAATTATTACGCCTTTGTAGTTCATAATTACTTAAATATTACCAAAAATGTGGATAAATAGCCAAACATTGATTATTTCACCTATCCATGTTAAATTACAAAAAGAAAAAGATGGCTATAAGCCATTTTTATAAGTTTAGAAATAGCGTAATCCCGCAACAAATATTAATAGCCTAAAAAGCGGAACGCCCCATCAATCATAAATGCTATAAAGATGGGCAAAACAAAATGTTCAAAAAATTAAGAGAAACTCTGACTGGTTCGAAAGATGATAGTAAAGTGACAAAAGAAAAAGAGATAGAGATAAAGGCTCCAAAAAAAGTTTCTGACAAAAAGTCTGATGATAAGGAAAAGATAAAAGACAAAGCAATGAGGATTGCCGAAGAAAAGAAGGCAACCGTAATGGGTAAACTTATTGCACAGATCAAAAACCCTCCGATGATTGGTGACTTGGTCGAGGGACCAGTGATAGCAACAGAAAAGTCTTCTGTATTTATAGATCTTGCACCATTTGGTACAGGTATCATATATGGTAAAGAGTTTTTGACTGCACGCGATATTATAAAAAAGATCAATGTTGGAGATATCGTAGCAGCAAAGATAGTAGACAATGCACATAAAGAAGGCTATTACGAACTGTCTCTAAAGGAAGCAAGGCAAGCTCTCATATGGAATGAAGCAGAATCTGCAATCAAAGATAGGAAAATGCTCGATCTCCAGATAAAAGAAGCAAATAAAGGAGGACTTCTTATCGATTGGCAAGGAATAACTGGATTTCTTCCAGCATCACAATTGAAACCAGAACATTATCCCAAAGTAGCAGACGGAGACAAAGACAAAATCCTCGAGGAATTGAAGAAGCTCGTTGGTACAAGACTACAGGTTTCTATCATCACCGCCGACCCAAAGGAAGGCAAACTTATTTTCTCTGAAAAGGGTTCTGAACTCAAAGAAAAAGAAGAAATAGCAAGTAAATACGAAGTGGGCAATGAGGTCGAGGGTACTATAACAGGTGTCGTAGAATTTGGTGCATTCATAAAGCTAGAAGAAGGCATGGAAGGTTTGGTACATATATCAGAAATTGACTGGGGTCTCGTAGACAATCCAAGCAATTTTGTAAAAGTTGGACAAAAAGTCAAAGCCAAGATCATAGAGATCAAAGATGGCAAGATATCTCTATCGATAAAACAACTGAAGCCAAATCCATGGGTAGAAGCAGGTAAAAAATACAAAAAGGATATGCCTATATCTGGAGTTATTATCAAATTCAATAAGCATGGTGCATTGGCTTCTATCGAAGAAGGTGTAGCAGGCTTGGTTCATGTTTCTGAATTTGGCTCTGAAGAAAAATTGAGGAAAACTCTCGAATTGGGTAAAACTTATGATTTCAAGATAACACTATTCGAACCAAAGGAACAAAAAATGGCATTGAGTTTTTCTGGGGAGAAAAAATAAATCTATTTTTGAGACAGATATTTTGGGTATAAAAAATACTAAATAGCGTTAAAAACGCTCATGGCTTTTTGCCTTCCTTCTCTCACTATCATCTCTACGGCTTCAGTACATTTATTTGCAACCTTTTTTAATGTTTTCAATTCATCTGGTTTGAATGATCCAAGAATGAATTTCTCTATTTTCTCATCACCGTGTGGTACTTTTGCTTCTCCTTTTGCATTCTCTGGAGCAGTGCCAATACGAATACGGATAAAGCTTTCAGTCTTTATTGCTTTGATTATAGATTCTATACCATTGTGCCCACCAGAACTTCTATTGAAAGAGATTTTGATTCTTCCGAGTGGTAAATTGAAATCATCATAGATAACGACAAGTCTTTCTGCTGCCTTTTTGCTTTTGATCAATACTCCAACTGCTTTGCCAGAATTATTCATGAATGTATCGGGTACCACAAAAACTACTTTTTCTTTGCCTATCTTCCCTTCTACTATCAATGCATTTATTTTCTTATCTGATTCAAAGTCTTTTTTCGAGAATTCATCTGCAATCACATTCAAAACAATACGACCAGTATTGTGACGTGTATTTTCATACTCTGCACCCGGATTGCCTAGACCAACTATTGTATATGACATGATGCGATTATAAGTCTAAAACAAATACTTGACAAGTAAGATTTTTTGTCTATACTATCTTGTAGTTAAGCCTGCGAGTCATTGGAGTTGCGACCAAGATGATTCTATCGACAGCGTGTTGATGGCAGGCAAACACTCTGTGTATCATATGATGTCACAGAAACGCACAAAAACCCCACTTGGGGTTTTTGTTATTTATCATAAACACTAAAAAAGTTAATTATGAAAAATTAGCTCGCCACCGGAGTGAACGAGCTAATTGTTGCTGAGGACTTGGCTACACCATAGCCGAAGCGATTTCCTCGATGGTCCGCATGACCGCGTCGTAGGGCTTTTCGGCCTTCACGATCGGACGTCCGACCACGATACGATCCGCACCGGCCTTGATGGCCTTTGCGGGAGTCATGATCCGCTCGGGATTCTGATCATCGCCAGGAACGATCGCCCACGTCGGCCGAATAGCCGGTGTGTTGAGCGACAAGACGATGCCGAATTTCGCACGGAGCACTTCCGCCTCTTTGGGAGACGAGATGAGTCCATCGATCTTCGCATCTGCCGCGACTTGGGCGAACCGCATGACGGCTTCCTCAGTTGAGCAGGTGAACATCGCTTGCGTATCGGCATCCTTGAGGCTCGTAAGAACCGTCACACCGAGCACTTCCGTGTCGGGCAGTTCGGCTTTCAAAGCCTGCATTGCGGTAACTCCCGCGACGCAGACAGTGGTGAGCAGTTCCGGTTTCGCTTCCTTCAGCAAGACGCCGTCTGTGGACAGAGTCTCGCTGATGTCGAAGAGTTTGAGGTCCGCGAAGACCCGCAAACCGCGCGACTGGATTTCGCCGATCAGATTGTAGCCGCAAGCTCGAAGGGCGGAGTTCACCTTGAGGTAGACTCCGGTCCCTTTGAGGCTGTCGGCCAGTGCGAGAACTCGGGCTTTCACCCAGTCCTTTCCGTTGGGAGCCGTTGGCTTGAAGTCGGCGGCAACGATCAATCGTTCCTCCGGTGTCAGTGTCTTTTGCATGTTCTGTTTTCCTTTCGTTTTGTTTGAGAGTTACTGTTGCATTGCTGCGCAGAGACGTGCCCAGTTCTTTTTCACTTCGAGTTCGAGCTTGCCGGCAGCGATATCGTTCGCAACCGCAGGATCATCCTGTTCGAATTCCGGATACGCTTCACGAATGGAAGCAATTACCGGCAGACCCTTGTAGGACGTGCTGTAGATCGGAGAGCGGTTAAGCGCCCCGACGAGAAGCACGATGTTCGCACCAGTGACGGCGATTTCTGCGAGAGTATTGTCGGTATTCTGGAAGTTGTTAAAAACATCTTCCGCAACCGCAACGCGTTCGCCTTGCTCGAAATCGAACTGCGAGAGGTCCCAGGTGTATTCCTGTTTCTTGCCCGCCTCCGTCGGTTTCGGCTTCTTGTCCGCATATGCGAACCGCTTACCAGCGACGAGCGCAAGCATCTGACCGAACGTCCGACCGCCTTGCGGAATTCCGCAGACAGTATCAAACACATCGATGAGACCTTGATCGCGGAGTTTCTGGCATGCGGCTTCGGCGAATGCCTCGACCACTTTTGGGTGAACCTCGATCCGCCGGAAGTTGAAGTAAATGTCTCCGACGAGATTCCTCCCGTATTTATCCTTTCCTGCGTAGGCGACCAGAGGTCCCTTGCGTTCAGAGCCGACTTTCGGACAGACATAGACTGCGTTGCAACGCTTCCCAAGTTCCAGGAGATCTTCCCCTGGCAATGGAATGATTGGCTTCATGGTATTTTCCTTTCAATGTTCAGTTGTATGCTTTAAGGCAGCACTTTAGCCTTTGTCGATTAAGTCGACTCTAAGCGGAACATTACTATAATTTTATTAAAATGTAAAGCACACAAAAAATCAGCCCTGACAAATTAATGTCAGGGCTGGGTTAAGGTTCTTGTTTTTGATTTCAACCAACGAGTTTCCACGGAAGATCTGCACCTCCTTTGAAAACTTTGACGGTCGGTGTGCCGATAAGCTGACTCGAAACACTTTCCGGAAGATGCCAACCTTGCCGTTCGATCGTCATCGTATTCGAACTCACTTCCATACCATAGATGTCGAGGAAGTTTTCGGAAAGGAATGGACCGAGATGTTCGAGTGCATCGTCTTCGTCGAAGGTCATCGTGTAGAGCTCGACGGCCGATAGAGCAGTGAAGATGCCAGCCGCGCAACCATAGCAACGAGACTTAACACTTTCATCGTGAGGAGCGGAATCAGTTCCCGCCCCGAAGCGACGATTACCCGAAGTCACATACTGCCGGACCTTTGCACGATGCGTTTCGCGCTTCGGCACAGGCTTGCAGTAGTGGCCAGGATTCATACCGCCCCAGAACATGGCATTGCGATTGATCATCAGATGATGGGCAGTCACGGTCGCATGGATGTCGTGATCGACTTCTGCGACGAAGTCGGCCGCGCGTCCGTCCGTGATATGCTCGAAGACCACCGGCAGTCCTGGGAAGGACTTGAGGATGGGCATGAGGTCACGCTCGACGGAGACGATCTCTCGATCGAATTCGTCAACATCTTCTTCGACTGCTTCGAAGTGTCCGAGCAACGGGATTTTGTGTTTCTCCATTGCCTTGAACACCGGATAGCGACCGAAAAGATTCTTCACGCCGTGCGCAGAACCGGTAGTTCCGCCTTGGCCTTTTTGATTGGCCATGTAGAGCTTCACCGCCCTCCAAACACCTTCTTCGAATCCGCGCACAACTTCTTCAGGATCAGTGTGATCCGTCAAATACAGCGTCATGCACGGAATGAAGCCACAACCTAACGGTAGAATCCTTCTAAGGAAGTGTTCTATCCGATTGCGATAGGCCCTCGCCTTTTCGATATCCGAGATCGGATCAGTAAGGTTAGGCATGATGATAGCTCCTGTCGCACGCTGTTTGAGCGTGAACGGAAGAACGATTTTGAGCATGTCGCCATCGCGAATATGGAGATGGCGGTCAAACCATCGAGGGATAGTTACAGAGTTTTCTTTCACATGTTTTCCTTTTCGATGAACAATGTTGGCTTGCATGGATTTGTAAATAGGGTCCATGGTTTCCCTTTTGTTGGAAGATGAATCGCACCGAAGCTGATTGCTTTTGCGCCGAGTCTCCTGAGCTTTTTCATGTCTTCGAATTCCATGACGCTTGGACCGATCATGGGGAGCGATCCTTGTTTGGATAAGCTCTCGACTGCCGCCCAGTTGTGTTTCTGTGCTGGTTTGCCAGAGACGCCTCCGCCTCCACCACCGACTTGTTTCTCGAGCTTAGCCAAAGGCGTTTGCTCGCCATTGGTGAAGACTGTTTTCCACGGCACGCTGTTGAGAGAGACCGCTTCTGCGACTCCAACAAGTTCGCGTGCAATGATCAGATAGTCTTGATCAGCCGAGACTTTGACGATGACAGGATGACACGAAACATGTTTGACCGCCTTCATGCTGTTTACCACCATCTCTGCCTGCTCGATTGCATGGCCGGTATTCGGGCATGAGACATTGACTTCAAGCGCGACGAGACTGAAGCGATTGAGCATCTCCGCCATTTCCACCAGTTCCTTTTCATCACCGAAAATTGATCCGGCTGTAGGGAACTTCTTAAAATCGAGTTTGGGACCGACTCCTCGGCACCACCATTCGATTCCAGGATTGGTAAGACCAACTTTGTTGACCGAACCACCAGGAATCAGACGAACACAATTCCATGGTTTCCACCAGCGTAGATTTCCGGCACGCGGGTTACGTGTTAGAGATTTTATGACGACAGTGAAAAGTTCGGGCTTGATAAGACCAAGCCACACCAGTGGTCGTTCCCAAAACCAGCCTTTGCCATCAAATGCTAGAGCACCACTAGCGACCATGTATTTGAAAGCATGGCCGTTTGAGAGAGTAATCATGAGAAAATCCTCCAGTTTATATGTCTATTTCAACGTTCAAATGAGCACACTAAGCCGTGCTTTTGGCTTTGCCGATTAAATCGACTCTGTAGCCAGATTAAATGAAAACTGACATAAAATCAACTCATTCATGGAAATATGTATCAATTTGCAAATACCCGAAAAGTGTATTACAATAGTAAAATGAATCCAGAGATTGAAGAGAAAAAAGACCTAAATTGGCGAAATTCTGCTCGTGAATGGGCCAAAACGATCATTATAGCTCTTTTGATTGCTCTACCCATAAGATTCTTCATAGCCGAACCATTCATCGTAAATGGCGCTTCTATGGACCCAACATTTGATTCAGGAAATTTCCTCATAATAGATCGCCTATCATATAGATTTCAAGAACCACAAAGAGATGATGTAATAGTCTTTAAATATCCTTTCAATCAAAAAGTATATTATATCAAGCGTATTATCGGCCTTCCCAATGAAACTGTAAAAATTCAGGATGGAAAAATCACAATCATAAATGAAGAAAATAAAGATGGTTTTGTACTAGATGAATCTTTCATTTCCGAATCACGATTATCACACGACACAAGTACTATACAACTCGGATCAGAACAATATTTTGTAATGGGAGACAATCGTATACAAAGTTCCGATTCTCGTGCTTGGGGTCTCTTAGACCAAAATCTCATTGTAGGTAGACCAATACTTCGACTATTTCCATTTTCGAATATATCCTTATGGCCAGGACAAATAAATCTATGAACAAAAAGAAAGAAACAAAATTCATAGCTTGCGATAACCTAGACAAGATCGGAGAGATCGCTGTTTATTATGGTTTTACACCGACAAAAAGTGTATCCATAACAAAAACTGATATGGACTATACAAAAGACATTTTGGAAAATGATTCTATTGATGATGAAACAGAATATCACGGCCGACTGCCACTCCATGTAGAAGAAAAAGCTGCATTACTGCGTACATACAATGAACAAAATATGCACACTTTATTGCAACCAGTGATGCTCTATTTCAAAGATCCTTCTCGAGGAAGCAAAAAAAGTGCATATCATCGTTATGCAGATCTAGAAATATTGGGTCCCTCTGGTAGCATAGCCGAGGCAACACTTATCCACGTTGCTAGACTTATACTTTCCGAAGAAGGATACAAAGATACGGTCGTAGAGATAAATAGTACAGGAGACCGTGATTCAATTGCAAAATTTACTCGAGAACTCACCGCATACTATCGCAAAAATATAAACAATATGTCTCCAGAATGTAGACAATTATTCAAGAAAGATCCTTTCGAATTGCTCTCATCAAACAATGAATCATGCAGAGCACTAAATGAACAGGCACCAAAGTCACTTGATTTCTTGACAGAGGATAGCCGTCAACATCTAGAAGAACTTCTAGAATACTTTGAAGCTCTAAATATTTCATACACTATCAACAATTCTCTTATTGCAAATCGTAAATATGCAACCGAAACAATCTTTTCTATTGTAAACAACAACCGTAACCAATCAAAAAAAGATCAAAAGATACTTGCAGTAGGTATGCGATATAGTGGTCTTGCGAAACGTCTAGGTATGAAAAGAGATATTATTGGTGTAGGTATTTCGATAGTTGTAAAACCAAATAATATTGACAATAGAAAAATAGTCAAAAAGATCAAAAGACCAATAGCTTCATTTGTTCAGCTCGGTGTCGAATCGAAACTTTTATGCCTAGATATTATAGAGAGATTACGTCAAATAAAAGTACCTTTATATGTATCACTCGCAAAAGACCGTCTTGGAGCACAAGTTTCATCTATCGAAAGATATCATACTCCATATACTATAGTTATTGGCAAGAAAGAAGCCGTAGAACACACTGCAATTGTAAGAGATACAGATACTCGTTCCCAAGAGACTGTTTCCTTAGATGAATTGGCAAAATATATGAAAAAGATAGAGACAAAATTCTGGTCAAAACAATAATTGCATACATATAATGTTTGTGTTAATATTTTCTTCATGCTAAACGTACAAATAAATAAGAATCCAAACGAAAACAATCTAGGCATACTGCGACGCTTTTCTAGGAAAGTTCAAAGTGCTGGTGTAATACCTCGTATGAGATCACTCCGATATAGTAGTCGTACCCAATCACATTACAAAATCAAACAATGTACACTAAAAAAGATCATAAAAAGAGCAAATCTAGCGGAACTCATTAAGCAAGGCAAAGCCCCTATAAAAGTCAAAAGGAGATAATGTCTATAACAATAATAAATGAAACTAAATCAACCATGCCTAAGGTTGATTTTGATGTTATTAGAAATCTCGTCCTCGGAAAATCATACGATCTCAATCTGATTGTAACCACACCTTCCAGGATCAAGCTCCTAAACAAGATATATCGTGGCAAAGATAAGCCAACAGATATATTGAGTTTTCCACTCTCCAAAAGTCAAGGTGAGATATATATATGCACGAGTGAATCTAGGAAACAGGCAAAACAATTTGGACGAAGTTACAATAATTTTTTTGTATATCTATTTATCCACGGTTGTGCTCACTTGAAAGGATATGATCATGGCAGTAGAATGGATGTATTCGAAAAGAAAATATGTCGCGCAATATCATTACAGGAATAGATATAGGAACTTATCAAACGAAAGTTGTCATAACTGATACCCGAGAAAAAAATGAAAAGGGATTCCCAAAGATCCTTGGGACTGGTATGGCCGAGACTCGTGGTCTACGACATGGCTATGTAACCAATGTCGAAGATGTTGTATATAGTATCAAGAAAGCAATATCTATTGCAGAAGAAAAGGCAAATCAAAAGATTCGAAGAGCTTTTATAGGCATAGGTGGCATAGGTTTATCTAGCACATCTCTTTCGAGTTTTATAGTTACTTCTAGGGCTGATGCAGAGATAACATCATTGGATATACAAAGATTGCAGAGTCAATGCGAAAAAGACATTCCTCATGCCCTCATTGCAAATAGAAGGATAATATATGCAATACCACTTCTCTATAAGATAGATGGCAACCCAGTCTTGGGCAAACCAGAAGGTATGAAAGGTAATAAACTCGAGCTCAAAATGCTATTTATAACTTGTCTCGATCATCATTTTTCTGATCTGATCCAAGCAGTGAACGAAGCTGGTATAGAAGTAGAAGATATTATGGCAGCACCAGTTGCAGCAGGATTTGTAACATTATCAAAAACTCAAAAGATTGCTGGCTGTGTTCTTGCAAATATTGGTGCAGAAACAGTATCTATAGCAGTATTCGAAAACAATATACCAACATCTCTAGAAGTATTCCCTATCGGTTCAACAGATATTACAAATGATATTGCTCTCGGTCTCAAAGTACCACTCGAAGAAGCCGAGCAAATCAAGATTGGTGCAATCACGGGAAGCACTTTCCCGAGAAAGAAACTCGAAGAGATTGTTGGAGCTCGTCTGTCTGACATATTTGAACTCATCGAAGTTCATTTGAAGAAAATTGGCAGAAACGGTCTTCTACCTGCTGGTATCATAATTACTGGTGGTGGATCGGCACTCAACTCTATCGATACTATGGCTCGTGCTGCTCTCAAACTACCTTCACGCATTGGTACTTTGGGACTGATCGATGGCAAGTCTTCATTCAAGGATGCAACTTGGGCTGTTGCATATGGACTCTGTATTTGGGGACTTCATACAGATCAAGATACAAACAGTTTGGAGACAACTTTCAATTCACTTCTGAAAAGGACTTGGAAAAAGATATCCGACTGGACAAAACAGTTTTTACCATAATTCGAAGCCTCGTTTCAGTTGCACGGAGTAGACCTCGGGCGCACTTCTTGCGTCAAAAAAATCATATGATAGTATTGGACTTATAAATACAATTTCCATTTATGCCAAATATAACACCAGAAATCGAAGCATTTGCAAGAATCAAAGTATTGGGTATAGGAGGATCCGGTGGTAATGCAGTAAATCATATGATTAATTGCAAAGTCAAAGGAGTCGATTTTATTGCTGTCAATACAGATTCACAAGATTTGCATCGATCCCTAACAAAGAAGCGTATCCATATAGGCAAGAATCTAACCCGTGGATTGGGTACAGGCATGAATGCTGATCTAGGCAAAAGAGCAGTAGAAGAAACAAAAGATGAAATCCAAGAAGTAGTAAAGGGTGCAGATATGGTCTTTGTAACATGTGGCCTAGGTGGTGGCACAGGGAGTGGTGCTAGTCCGCTCATAGCACGTACTGCCAAAGAACTTGGTTGCCTCACTGTAGCAGTAGTAACAAAACCATTTTATTTTGAGGGTAGACAGAGATCACGCATTGCAGATGCATCATTGGATGATTTGAGAAAAGAAGTTGATGCAATCATTGTAATACCAAATGACAAACTACTTACAGTAGTAGACAAAGCAACAACGGTCAGAAATGCTTTTGGTATGTGTGATGAAATATTGCGCCAAGCAGTCGAAGGTATATCAGATCTTATTACAACTCCTGGGCTCATAAATATAGACTTTGCAGACATAAGAACAGTAATGGAAAATGCCGGCTCTGCTCTCATGGGCATTGGCTCTGCTTCTGGTGAAAATAGAGCCATAGAAGCAGCCAAGCAAGCCATCAATTCCCCATTATTAGATGTATCTATAGCAGGAGCAAAAGGTGTTCTCTTCTCTATCGCAGGTGGCGAAGATCTAACAATGTTCGAAATCCAAGATGCAGCCAAAGTGATCACAGAATCTATTGATCCTGAAGCAAAGATCATATTTGGAACAGTTCGTGATGATAAGTTAAAGAAAAATGAGATCAAGATTACAGTCATTGCAACTGGTTTTCCTGAAAATGCCTTATCAACTATAAAGGCACAAACAAAGAACATTACCGATACCGATCCATCTATCTCTTCACTTACGCAAGGAAAAGAAAAAGAGCGTGGCAAAATATTCAACTCTATATCTGAATCAAAAAAGACAGATTCAACTGATACTTCTATCAAGACAGATCCAAAGAAAGAAACGAAAGATGACGATGATTGGGGAGCAATACCTGCATTTTTGAGGAGGTCTAGGGTTAAATAATAAATATCTCTATTTTCATCATTTCATCTCCTTCTAACTATTAAAGATAGCTTTTTGAGCAAGAATGTTAATGAAATAATATATTTTACTTGGGGCAAATAAGTTATGATATATTATATTTATCATGGTAGAATTCCGTAAAGATTAGTAAAAATCTTATGAAAAAAATAAATCCAGAATTAAGCCAAAAATTTCTTAAAGAAATAAAAAATCAGAAAAGTGAGATTGTTGACATCGATGGGGTTAAGATAAAAACTTGCAAGAATGTTTTTCCACCGAGAAGTAATTTCTCTAGAACATCGGAAAAGCTCCATATAATTTTTGGTGACCTTAAAGGATTGGCGGTTCTCGATGTCGGAACTGGTACCGGTGTCCAAACGATTCAGGCTGTTATAAGGGGGGCGCGTAAAGCTGTTGGTTTAGATATAAATCCAGAAGCAGTCTCGTGTGCTAAAGAAAATATCGAATTGAATTGTGTTAAATCTGAGGCGACTATTTTGCAAAGTGATCTATTTTCGGCTCTAAAACTAGATGAAAAATTCGACATAGTAATAGCCAATTTACCGATTACTGATTATCCTATTGAAGGAATTGTTGAGTCATCTTTGTATGATCCAGAATATAGACTTCATAGGCGATTTTTTGCTGAGGTTGGAAAGCATTTGACCAGTACTGGCATCATAATTATGACTCATATTAATTTCAAGGGTACAAGTGATTTTGAAAAGTTTGAAAAGATGGTTTCAAAATATGGGTATAAAATTGAAAGATTTATTGAAATCGAAGACATAGGACATCTATGGAGAATGTACAGAATCAAACCTAATACAGTGTAGGAAAACTAGTTCTCAGCACTTACATATCCAAGTTCAGAATTATCACAGTAGTCTTTCCAGAATTCTATTCCAAATTTTTCTATACCTTCTTCCGAAATGATTGTCTTATGCCAAATAATATTTTTGAATCCAACTTTTTTCAGGGCGTTTTCTAAAGTAGCTGGTGTAAAGTAATGTGAGAAGAGAGTACAAATCAATTCATCGGAATTATATAAATCGATCTTGATTTTTGTACCATCTATTGGTGGTCCTTGTAGTATTTTTACGCTTCCGAATTTTTTCAGATTTTCGCCTTTTGGTAAATCGACAACTAGTATTACCTTTCCTCTTTCAGACAAAACGCGCATGATATTTCCGAACAGAAATTCGATATCCTGTACAGAATTGGCATAATTAACCACAAACGGTGAAAGGATAATATCAGCTGGTGATAACATGTCTTTGAATATATCTCCGTATTGAAAGGTGACATGTTCGCTAGGGTTAGCATTTGCCAGCCTTATTTGTTCTTTTGAATTATCAATCCCTATAACATGCCTTGCTCCGAGAGAAGCTAGTGCATGAGTGAAAAATCCATCACCACAACCAAGATCTAAAATGACTTTACCGCATGGGTAGCCGATTATGCCTAATACTGTGGGGAGAATAGAAAATTGCTTATCAGGCTTGATATCTGATTTTTTGTAAGTCGCCGCCAATTTATCATAATTGTTTAAAGTCATTATTTTGTAAAAAGGCTAATCTTATTGTACCATATAGTCATTATACAAAATTATACAAAAAATATGAAAACGGAACCACATACAGACATTTCTCGCAATAGCAAGTACTTTATTTACATAGCAATTTTGTTTGTCGTCGTTCTTATGATTTCAAATACTGTTGCTGTAAAACTTGTGCAGATAGGACCGTTTGTGTTTGCTGGTGCAATATTTATCTTTCCGATTAGTTATATTTTCGGTGATATTTTAACCGAGGTCTACGGATATAAGGCTTCTCGAAAAATAATCTGGTCAGGATTTGTTGCACTAGTTTTCATGGCTCTTTGTTATTGGCTAGTTCAAGCACTTCCAGCTCCAGCGTTTTGGCAAAATCAGACTGCATATGAAATGATTTTGGGAACAGTGCCAAGAATTGTATTCGGATCAATCATCGCCTATTTTGTAGGAGAATTTAGTAACTCCTATGTCCTTTCAAGAATGAAGATTTGGAGCAATGGTAAACATCTATGGATGAGGACTATTGGATCAACAATTGTGGGTGAAGGAGTAGATAGCCTTATTTTTGGCATTATTGCATTTGCCGGAACTATACCTTTCTCAAGTCTCCTAATACTTATCTTATCAGGTTACATTGCAAAAGTTGTCTATGAGGTAATTCTTACACCGGTTACATATGTGATTGTGAATAGACTCAAAAAAGCGGAGGGTATTGATGTGTATGATCGAAGTATCAGCTACAATCCGTTTTTGTCATAGAAATAACTAGGACTGATTGGTTAGCAATCCCGCTCTTGGTTCTCATGCAATAATGTTCTTATTGATAAAGTAAAAGTATCAGACATTGTATTTATAAATGGTCAAGATCTGCATCTTGGGACCACTCAAGATAACTGGAAAGTAGATCTGAAAAAAATGCGCATATACCTCAAAGACAAGTACCATATTGTTGAAGCTTATTATTTTCTTGGATATGTATCAGAACCTTGACTTTTTTGAAATATCCAAGGTAGAATTAATCTATGAAATTAATTGGACCAAAAACAACTATGACTTATAATGCCATTTTCAAACCGTATAAAAAAGGTTGTTACGAAGTCTCTTTTCCTGACTTTCCAGGTTGCGTCACTTTCGGCAGAACTTTCGCAGAGGCAAAAAGAAAAGCCAAGGAGGTTCTTCAGTTATGGATTGAAGAACTTACGGAACACGGACAAAAAATAATGTCTGTGTCTATTGAATATGTAATTGGGAGAAATTTATCTCCTATACCCCGCCGGACAAAAACTTCATATGCGACCGCTAACTGCTAAGCGAATTATCACCATTCTTGAAATGAATGGATTCGTTCTATCTCGTCAGAAAGGCAGTCACCATATTTTTTATAATGAAGAAACCGGAGTATCTGTACCAGTTCCTTGTCATGGTAGTAACAAAGTGATTCCAATAGGGACATTTCTCGCAATTGTGAAACAATCGAAAATATCTCGTAATAAGTTTTCTGAAAAATAAATTATAAATATCTTTAAAAAACCGTACATCCGGATCTCCCGAAGGAGGTCTAGATGTACGGCTTTGTATGGATCATATTGGTTGGCTGGTAAGAATCAGTGTGAAGATTGATTCATTCCTTCTCGGCACCACTGGATGTGGAAGTGTCTCAAATCTCCACGGTTCGATCTCACCATTGTTACCACGTTTCCGATAGATCCGAAAATGCATTTTGTTCTCTGTTGCTGCTCTGTTGAGGCGTGTGATCAGGTCATGACTACAACGCCATAGATTTCGTTTCAATCCATCAGAACAGAGCTGGCCAAAGCATTCATCTTCTGGATCCGAGTTACCCGCAAGTACCCGATTCACATGGGTATCACCCATGGGGTCAATAAACCATGTGCATTGATTTTTTTCATTCATTGTTCTATCTCCTTCTGACCTCTAAGGATAGTCTTTTGAAAAAGAATGTCAATGAGATTTTTCTTATCTGTAAATAATACGACTATCATAAACAGAAACCTCATTCAGCATCGTTTTCACTTCTAGTAGGATTGGATTTACAAAATCATTTGATATTTTTGCTTCGCAGGCAAATTCTCGGATTGTCACATTACCATTCAGGAAATAGTCTCTAGAAATCATGAGGGTCAAAGTATCCAAACAGGCGTTCAGATTGAGACGTGCCTGAATACGAATTTCCATTTTTGCTACAGTATCAGCATAAGAGAAAGCAGATGAAAGTGTTGCGAGAGAAAATGCAGTTGTCCCAAATGCAAGTAGAATAACAGCAATAAGTGCTATAAAACCTTGACTGTATTTATTTGGATTCTCTTTCATATTTTATCTGAACTGCGCATCTTTGATATCAAGATCGAGTTTGATTTCATTTGAATGAATATCATAGACATATTTTATAAATCCGGCCAATAACATAGACAGAAGCATTGAATATAATATGACTTCAATAAGTGTCATGCCTTTATTTTGGCAATATGAATGAGTCTTTATGTATTTAGAAAGTGATTTCATATATGATTGGCGCCGAATTGGCGAGAATGTAAAGTCGATCACTATCACATGTAATAGTTTTTGGAGCTATAGGTAGTGAATAATATTTATATTCTAGAGAAGATAGATCATTGTTTCCTATTATCAACTCTTTATCAATTGTTCTAGTAATAAAATAAATATTGTTTTTATCGAGAACAATGCCATATACACCACCAGAAATATCTTTTGAAGTCATATTATTTAGTACTCCATTTGAAGTGCTAGCCCAATGGAATATTTCATGATCCTGAATAATATTGAAACCACCAGGAGTACGTCCGAGTGACAAACCATCTTCAAATATAGAAATACTTTTACCTTCTTGCCTCTGCCAACCTGTAGGAGAAAATGAACTTATTAATAAAGGATTTGAATGATCGAATACGTGAATAGTACGGAGTTGATTCTGATCTGAAGCAACAATATAAGCAATATTATTGTGGACAAATATATCATTTATCTTACTTCCAGTTTCAAAATTGCCAACTACTTCTGGATTCATCGGATCGTCAATATCTATAATAGACAATTCACTGCCATCCCATTTATCTGTGCCAAGATATACAAAATTATTATCGTAGAATACAGAACTACCAAGTGGTGCCGTTGCTGTTGCATATGGTAGAGGCAAACGAAATTTATTGATAAGAGATATATCATTTGGACTATTCAATTTGATAATGTGTAATTGTCCAATGCGACTACTTGCCGATCCATATATTTTATTACCAAAGATAGATACCGAAGCTATTCCAGGACCAGTGTTTACAGATGAAAGAAGTATTGGATTTTGTACTTCATGGATATCAAATATCAATATATCAGGATCAGATGCTCTAGCAGAATCTGTTGAGACATATGCTATATTATTCCTAACTTCAATATCTGTGAGTAGTAAGAGTGGATCTATTGGTAATGTTATTTGTTTTATTTCAATTGAATCTACGTCAGCAATATTATTCGAATCAAATTCTTTTATATATTGATAATTACCAATAACATTTTTATTTGCAAAAAATGGAGAACAAATAGGTGTACTCGCATTGATAGTAGAATTTGATGAAATTACTTCATGAAATGTAACCTCATCATAGAAACTCTTTATCTTTGTAATGATCTCTATTCGATCATTACCAAAAGGTCTTGAAAAACTAACTATATCAATAGTCGTAGTTGAAACAATTCCTGAGAATGCATCCAATAGATCATTCCTATTTTTTGCTCCATCAAAAACTTTTCGACCAATAAGAGACGATTCGGTAATTGCAACAATAAATAGAAGTGACAAAGAAAGAGCAATCATAATATCAATGAGTAATATTCCTTTGTTTTTGGAAATATTTGTAATCACTGTTGTAGAACTTTTGATACATCATATATTGGTAAAACTATAGAAAGTGCGATCGCTCCAACTACAAGTCCCATACCAGCCATCATTACTGGCTCTATGAGAGAGGTAATCTTCTTGAGAGAGTATTCTAGATCACTATCAGCAATCTTTGCTGTGCGGATGAGAGAATTACCGAGAGTACCAGCCATTTCGCCTGCAGATATAAGTGGTGCAATATATGGTGGCAATCTATGAATTTTTGCAAAAACTAAACCTAGTGAATAACCATTTTTTACATTATCTTCTTGTTTTTTACATAAAAGCTTTATTGGAGCAAAAGACAAAGAAGAGACTGTATTTGAATAAGCAATCGTAAGTGATGTACCAGATTCTATGAGTGAACCGAGTGATTGGGTAAATAGAGATATATAATACAGATTTATCAAACGACCTATAATAGGCAATCTTGAAATAAAAGACTGACATTTATTCCGAAAAGTCTCAACCTTTTTATATAAAATCAAAAGGCCTACTGTCGATAAAATACCAAAGACTATCAAATGAATACTATATTTCATTAGATTCTCTGATATGAACATAATAATTCTAGTAATGAGTAGCAATTGTACATTCAGACTACGAAGCATAGGGATGATCTGTGGCATAACGCCTTTCACAAGTGCAAATGTGAGGATTATTGCAAATATTCCTATCACAGTAGGATAAATAAGTGCAGAGATACATTTTTTTATTAGATCTTCTTCCCTTTCCAAGAGTTCTTTTGCATAAACAAGCGCTTTTCCTAGTTGACCAGAAGTCTCACCGTGCCTTATAAGACCAGCAATTGTATTTGATAAATTCATATTTACAACCATTGCTTTCGATAATTGACTTCCCAAGAGAACTGCAGACCTAATATCAAGAACTATTTTCTTTTGTCTCTTTGTAACACCATCACTTGAGATTTGGAGACACATGTCGAGTGGTAAACCAGAAGAAATATACAATTCTAGTCTTTCTAGAAATAAAATAAGTTCGCGCCTTTTCCATTTTCTTTTTTGAAATATATTTTTTATCACATTGATATTCAGTTTGATCTTATTATTCGGCCAAGACGCGCAGAATCTCTTCTTTTGTAGTTACTCCCCATTCGACTTTTTCGGCTCCATCTTCACTTATTGGTCTAAATCCTTTTGATATCACATAGTCTCGAATCACAGACGGTGCTTCTTTATTTGCAATCAATTGAGACAATCCTGAATCAATCTCACACACTTCGGCTATGACAGATCTACCTACATATCCAGTTCCTCTACAACTGCTACATCCTGCTAGCGAACATTCATGACAGATATTTCTGACCAATCTTTGTGAAATGACCAATCGCAAAGTAGAAGCGAGAAGATAGTTATCGACATTCATATCAACCAAACGCAATATGGATTCGAGTGCGGAATTTGTATGAAGCGTAGAAAATACCAAATGTC
>Ga0172379_10000509_pt1 | contig 95601 bp, 80 predicted proteins | sample GrowelOW334metaG_FD_119756 | JGI IMG/M metagenome (GOLD analysis project Ga0172379, IMG submission 119756) | Groundwater microbial communities from an aquifer near a municipal landfill in Southern Ontario, Canada - Groundwater well OW334 metaG | ecosystem: Environmental > Aquatic > Deep...
CTGGGGTTTTGGACTAATATGGATGGTTGCGCGAGAAACCGAAAGGTACAGCACCACCAAAAGCGATAAAAGCGCCACAACCACAAAAATAAGGGCTGCTTTTTGATAAATGCGCAAAGATCGTGAAAGAGGTTTATTGACTGCCGTCATAGTGTTATTACTTTACCGCAAGAGTGCGTTCGGGCCAAGCAGGGACAGAATCCCCTCCAAAAGTGCTGGAGTCGAGGCCACTTTATACTCGGTAAGAATCCGTTTTTTCTCCCCACCTGAATCTACCAAGAGATACACCGGATCGCGCCCGGGATAGGCGGTAAACAGCGCACGCATCTTCTGAACCATCTCTTGTTCCGGGCGTTGTGGCACAACCACGGTGATTCCTCGCCACTCTTCTTCGTGCTTTTCCGGTTTTACCATCACGTCTTCACTTGCAAATCCTTGCGAGAGCATATGCACCAGGGTTGGCACATCGTCTTCGGTGAACGGAATAAATTGATCCACAAGGACAGAATGTTCCATGGTTTCTCCACGCTCCCGAATCGAAACCTTCCCTTGAATCACGACAACCTTTTCCGCCATGAGGGATTCTTTGATGCGCGCATACAGTTTTGGAAAAATCACCAAGTCGAGTCCTCCACTCATATCTTCCATGCGCACAAACGCCATGGGCTTTTGATCTTTCTTGGTAAAAATGCGTTTGGGTTCACTCAAGACGCCGGCCATACGAATAATGGTGCCGTCTTCAATTTCGTGAACCTTGGCAGCGGGAGTCACGTGCACGCCGATCGTGTGCTCAAACGCTGCGGCCGGATGTGAGGAAATATAAAGGCCGAGCAATTCTTTTTCCCACGTAAGAAGTTGCGGGCGAGGAATCGCTGGAACCGCGCGCAGTGGAACCGTTCCGCCTCCCATGGCGGGCGACACATCAAAAAGCGAGGTTTGATTTTGTTCTTTATCTTTTCGTGCCTGGCGATGAAATAAAAGAATTTGTTCAATATTTCCAATGAGCTGTGAGCGATCTTCAAATCGATCAAACGCACCGGATTTCACAAGGGCTTCAAGCGATTTCTTATTGAAATATTTTGTCTCGGTTCGCGTGGCAAAATCAAAAAAATCTTTATACGGACCATTTGCTTTTCGTTCCGCAACAATTGCCCGTGCCGCGTCTTCCCCAAAGTTTTTAATGGCGGAAAGTCCCCAACGAATATTTCCTGTTTGTGGCACAACCGCAAACCCCGGATACGATTCATTCACGTCCGGCGGAAGCACACGAATATTGAGGCGTGAACATTCTGCGACTTCGATGGTAATACGATCGAGCGTTTGCAAATCCGAGTTCATGAGCGCGGCCATGAATTCCGGCGTATAGTGCGCTTTCAAATAGGCCGTGCGATAGGCAATCATCGCATAACACGCCGCGTGCGATTTGTTGAATCCGTACGCAGCGAAATCTTCAAGTTTTTGAAAAATCGTTTCTGCAACGGATTGCGTCACCCCCTTCTGAATTGCGCCATCGATAAATTTTACCTTCATCTTTGCCATGAGCTCGGCAATCTTTTTGCCCATGGCTTTACGCAGGGTGTCTGCTTCTCCTCCGGTAAATCCGGCAACATCTTTTGACACTTGCATGACTTGCTCTTGGTAAACTGGGATTCCGTATGTTTCACGCAAGGCATTTTCGAGCAGGGGATGTTCGTAACGCACTTTTTCTTTTCCGTGCTTGCGGTCAATATAGCTATCAATAAACTGCATCGGCCCTGGGCGGTAGAGTGCCACCATGGCAATAATGTCTTCAAACGCCGTTGGTTTAAGGTGACGAATATAGCGTTTCATGCCGTCGGACTCGAGCTGAAACACGCCCGTAGTATCACCTCGCCCAAGCAAAGCAAATGTTTTTGCATCATCCAAGAGAATAGTATCCATGTCGACCTTCTCGTGTCGCACGGCTTCAATAATTTCGAGTGCATCCTGAATCACAGTAAGGTTTGAGAGTCCAAGGAAATCCATTTTCACGAGTCCCACCGCTTCAGCGGAATTGAGCGAATATTGCGTAATCAGTTCCATGTCCTCGCGCTGACCCTTTTGCAAAGGTACGCGCTCCACAAGCGGTCGATCGCCAATCACAATTCCGCACGCATGTTGCGACGCATGACGTGGATTTCCTTCAAGCTTGATGGCAAGATCAATCACCTGACGCGCAAGGGGATTTCCATCATAGAGCGTTTTCAAATCCGGTTGATCAACAATGGATTTTTTGAGCGGCTCGTATTTGCCTTGTACCGGATCAGGCACGGCTTTGGCAATAATATCGGCCTCGCCAAATGAAAGCCCGAGCACACGCGCGGCATCGCGAATCGCGGCTTTGGGTTTGAGGGTTCCAAACGTAATAATGCCGGCGACTTTATCTTCGCCGTATTTCTTTTTGACGTAATCCATCACCTCTCCGCGACGCGTATCGGCGAAGTCCATATCCACATCGGGAAGGGAAATGCGATCCGGGTTGAGGAATCGCTCAAAGAGCAAATTATATTTGAGCGGATCCAAATCTGTAATGCGCAGCCCATACGAAACAATCGAACCAGCTGCGGATCCACGACCTGGGCCAACGAGCATGCCACTGTTTTTTGCAAACACCACGAAGTCTTGAACGATGATGAAATACGAACAAAACCCCATGCGCTTAATCACACCATATTCGTATTCAAAGCGCTCCATGACTTCCGGCGACAGGGGATCGCCATAGCGTTTTTTGAGTCCGTCAAACGCCAGTTCGTAGAGATATTCTTCATCGGTCTTCCCTGCTGGCATGGGAAAAATCGGCAAGAAATTCTTTCCGAGTTCCAATTCAAATGAAACACGATCTGCAATGCGTTTCGTATTTTCCAAGGCCTCTGGGACGTCTTTGAAATATTCACAAATTTCCTCTGGAGTGCGAATGGAAAGATCCACATCTTCTGTATTGGTGCGTCGATGATCTTCAAGCGTTCGACCGCGCATGATGCACAGCTGCGCTTCGTAGGCATCTTTATCGTCGGGGTTTAAATAAAAAGAATTTTGCGTTGCAACAAGCGGGGCGCCAGTTTCTTTTCCCAAATCCTGCAACCACGCATTCATTTCAACCTGCTCGGAATGATCGGGGTGATGAATGAGCTCAAGATAAAAATTTTCCTTACCAAAAATTTCTTGATATTCCGCCACGAGCGTTTTTGCACGTTCGTGATCGCCATTTGCGAGCGCCATTTGCACTTCGCCTTTTGTACTTCCCGTAAGAGCAATGAGTCCCTCGGCATGAAGCCGCAGAAATTCTTTATCAACGCGCGGCTTATAGTAGAACCCATCCAAATACCCGGCCGTGGAAATGCGAAGCAAATTGCGATATCCCGCATCGTTGAGCGCAAGCAAAACCAATCGATACGGTTTATCATCAACACGTGGACGTTTATCAGTCATGCGGTGTTGAGCCACATACATATCGACACCAATAATTGGCTTGATGCCGGCTTCTTTACACGCTTTGTAAAACTCCACCGCACCATACAAATTGCCATTGTCCGTGAGCGCGAGTGCCGTCATTCCTTGAGATTTTGCACGCTCAACAATGGCTTTTGGTTTTGGCAAAGCCTCGAGCAAGGAATAGTGCGAATGCACGTGCAAGTGGACGAACTCGTGGGGAACCATAGGAGTCCCCCTAGGTTATCAAAAATGAGGGGGACTGGCGACTTTCAATTTTCGAAACGCGTATAAGCTGTGCACAACTTGGGGACAAAACATTGACTTCCCTGCTTTTTCCTAATAATCTCGTGGCACATCGCTCTTTCATTGGGGGACCTATGAAACCGAAAATCCTGCTGGGTGACGTGCTCATCACGAAGTTCCAGATCGAGTGCCGGGTCCTGGATATGGCGCACAACATCAACGCCTACGCAAATGAACGCCCGGACGATATCATCGTCCTCCTGTGCGTTCTCAATGGCGCATGCGTCTTCATGGCAGACCTCATGCGAGCGCTCCACGAGGTGGATCCGGAGTGCCAATTCGAAGTCGCGTTCATCAACGCCAAGAGCTACAAGGGGACGAGCACGAGCGGAACCGTGCGTCTCCAGTCGCTGACCGAAGGCGTGGAGCTCACAGGCCGACGTATTGTCATCGTCGAGGACATCGTCGATACCGGCCTCACCATGCGGCGTATTCTCGACCATCTCTACGATGGCATGGGCGTGAAGGATGTGAAGATCTGCGCACTGCTCGACAAGCAAGGCCGACGGGAGGTGAGCGTACACATCGACTGGGCCTGCTTCGACATCAGCGGTGGCTTCGTCGTCGGGTATGGGATGGATCTCGACCACAAGTGGTACCGGGGACTCCCCGACATCCATCTCTTGAAGGCACGACTCACGTGACCTTCTGTCACAACCTCAAACCGCCCCGCGCGCTCGCGCTGGGGCGGTTCATGCTGTATGGGCATGGCGGGCCATGCCCCAAACAAAACGGGCGGGTCACAGACCCGCCCCTACAGTACGGGCAGGTCTGTGACCTGCCCTTATCGATCTATATTCCCCACGCCATTTTTCACCACCTCTTTCAAATTCTTCGCCATTTCTCCCAAGTGATTCGTCCCGTGTTCAAATTTCGTTTTCACGCCCAAGAGTGCTTTCTCAATCCGATCAAATTGATTTTTTACTTCACGCAATATCGCATTGAGCCCGCGCACCACCACGATCACTTGATACAAGAGCCAGCAGAAAAACGCGGTGGACCAAATGGCGCAAAGCGCCAAAATGATGAATAAGAAATCTTTTGAATCGATCATACCTCCTCATTAAGGACATTCACATTTGACGCATAACTTTGTCAAAAACCTCCGCACTTCGTCAACGTACCGCAGGGGTACGTCTCCTCGTTGCTCGGTTTTTTCCTCGTTCTGCATCCAAATGTGTTCGTCCTCTTATTATTATCGCATTATAGCACCAAATGAATTTACGAGCAGTTCCCCAATCGTTTTGAAAATCCCATCAACCTCTTCGGAAGAAAGCGTGCGATCGGGTGCGCGCAAGGCAAGCGAAAGCGTGACGCTCTTTTTCCCGTCTGCAATGCCAACGCCACGATAGACGTCGAGCAAAAGGAGATCGTCAAGCATCGGGCACGCCAATCGAATTCCTGCGGACAAATCTTCAAACGGCAGTTTCTCGTCAACAATAAATGAAAGATCGCGCGTTACCGCTGGATAGGAAGCAGCAGGGCGATAGGTTTGATGTTTTTTCATGGCAGGAATAAGCGTTTCCCAATCGAGCTGTGCCGCGACAACGGACACATCGATTCCAAATGCACGCAAATAAGCTTCATCCACTTCGCCGAGTGCGCCAACGACCTTTCCATCCCAGAGAATCTTTGCTGATCGTGTTGGGTGCCAATGCGGATCATCCGTGAGTCGCTCAAACGAAAATGATAATCCAGTTTGGCTGCCAAGATACTCCACAACCCCTTTGAGTTTCAAGAAGGATGTTTCTGGCGTCTCGCCACCATACTCTGCCATCACCAGTTCCAATCGCTCATCAGGCAACTCGTGATCGCGTTTGGGATAAATGCGTGAGAGTTCAAAGACGAGCGCCTGTGCAGAACTTTTTTCATTGAACTCAACCGCTTCAAGCAAAGACGGCATGAGCGAGGTTCGTAAATGCGTTAAATCCGAGGAGAGGGGATTATAAATCCGCATCGCGTCCATGGGGTCAATATCGTATTTTTCCAAGGCACGTTGGCTCACAAACGAGTAGCTAAAGAGCTCAGTAAATCCGGCTGCTCGCAATTCGAGTTTGGTCCAATCCTCCCAAATCAAGGACGAGTCCCCCGGCGTTGTTGGAGGCGAACCTGAGGGCAATTGCGCTGGAATATTGTGATATCCATAGATTCGAGCCACTTCCTCGGCCAAATCGATGGCCTCTTCGATGTCGTGGTCTCGCCAATATGGAACATTTGCAAAAAATTCTGAATTTTTTTGAAAAATCTCAAAACCGAGTTTCTCAAGAATCTCGTAAATCTGACGATCATCAACTTCCACGCCCATCACCTCGCGAATTTTTTTGCAATCAATAGGGAAGTGGAGGAGGGGACTGTCCCCTGCTTTGACGTCAAGGATTTCACTTGCGAGTTCCCCACCCGCAATTTCGCGTGTGAGTTCAAGTGCGCGCGCAAGCGCTCCCTCGGGCGACCCCACCGACATCCCCTTCTCAAATAGGAGTTGCGAATCTGAATACAAATTCAAATCGCGCGACGTGCGACGAATAGAAATCGGGTCAAACGTTGCGGATTCAAATACAATCGTGGTGGTACTCTCCCCTGTTCCTGAATGAAGTCCGCCCATTACGCCAGCCACGGCCTGCGCTTTTTCTGCGTCGGCAATCACGAGATGCGAAGTGCGCAATTTATGTTTTGTTTCATCGAGCGCCACGAATTCCTCCCCATCACGGGCCGGGCGCACAATGATTTTGTGACCCGCAAGTTCATTGTAATCAAATGCATGCATGGGCTGGCCATACTCGAGGCGCACAAAATTGGTGATGTCCACAATGTTGTTAATTGGACGCTCGCCAAGCAAAAGCAAACGCTTCTGAAGCCAGAAAGGCGATGGACCAACTTTTACGCCATCAACCACAACGGCCATATAGCGCGGACAAAGGTCTGGCGACTCCACTTCGACGGACAATTCTTTTCCGCTCCCGCCTACTGGAAGTGCTGGGGCTGTCCACTCCAATTGTTCACCCAAAACGACTGCGCCTTCACGCGCCATCCCAATCACACCCATGCAATCCACGCGATTGCTTGTGACCTCAATGTCCATGATTGTATCGTCCAAATCAAGCGCTTCGGCAAACGAGGTGCCAGAGGCAGCTTCGGTGATTGCCGACACGTCCCAAATTTCTTTTGGCCCGCATGCAATTTTTTCAAATCCCATTTCACTTGGCGCGCAAATCATTCCTTCGCTTTCAACGCCACGCACTTCTGTCTTTTGCAATTCAATTAACTCCCCTTCTCCATGCCAACGCACCTTGGCGCCAGGAAGCGCCACAACAACTTTCATTCCCTCTGCCACGTTTGTGCCCCCACAGACAATTGAAGCCGTGCGTCCACCCAAGTCAACATCAAGTACCTGCAGACGATCTGCATTTGGATGCTGCGCAAGCGATTTTACAACGCCGATAACGAAATGCTCGTAACGATCACGCAAAAAGGTCATGTGCTCAACCGAGAAGGACTTTGCCGTCACTTCACGCGCAAAATCTTCGGCCGAGGCAGACGTTTTCAAATAGTCTTTAATCCAAGAATAACTCGCGAGGATATTCATACTAGAATTGTTTTAGGAATCGCAAATCATTGCGATACAAAATGCGAATGTCGTCGATATTCATGCCCGACTTCATCATGAGCGTACGCTCAATGCCCCACCCGAAGGCAAACCCCGAGCACGTGGCAGGATCGAGTCCCCCGGCTTTCAACACGTTTGGATGCACCATACCAGCGCCACCGAGCTCGAGCCATCCGCGCTTACACATTCGACACACCGTCCCATCTTCGAGTTTGCCCGTGCCATTGCAGAGGCCACAAGAGATATCGATTTCAAAACTTGGTTCCGTAAATCGGAAGTGGTGTGGACGCAAACGCGTTACACGGTTTGGACCAAAAAATGCTTTTGCAAAATAATCCAAGGTGCCGCGCAAATCCGCGATCGAAATTTCTTTATCAATGAGAAGCCCTTCGAATTGATGAAACATCGGAGCATGCCGTAAATCCGACTGGCGTCGATAGCACTTGTTGATATTGATCATGCGAATTGGAAATTGCTTCTTTTCAATTTCACGCACTTGCGAATTGCTGGTGTGAGGCGTGAGCACGATTTTTCCTTTTGCTTCTTCGGCAATTTTTTCTCCGTCGGCCATGAAAAATGTTTCCCACTCATCGCGCGCCACATGGCCCTTTGGCATATTGAGGGCTTCAAACGCATAGTAATCCCATTCGACTTCTGGCGTGCGTGCGCGGGAAAATCCCAGGCCCGAGAAGATCCCCAAAATTTCTTGCACGGCTTGTGAAACAGGATGTAAGTGCCCAACCCCCGGTTCGGTACCTGGGCGCGAAATATCAATCCACTCACGATCGCGCGCGGCGCTGAGTTCGCTTTTACGAATGGTTTCCGTGAGGTCAGCAAATCCGGCTTCAAGCGCACGCTTCACCTCATTGCCTAAAATCCCCGCTTCTTTACGCGCATCGCCCGCAAGCTCTGGCAATCCAATGAGAATTTCCGCGAGTTTTCCTTTGCGTCCCAAAAATTCAATACGCAATGCTTCAAGCGCCTCGGAATTCGAAACGGTTTTTACTGCCTCGGTGAATTCCGCGCGCAGTTTTTCAAGTGAGTCTTTCATATTAGAAGAGGTTCACGATATCTTTGAAAGTGACAATGACGATAAGAATGAGCAGTCCCATAAACCCGAATTGGTGAATCCAACCCTCTACGCGTTCGCTTACGGGTTTGCGACGAATCGCTTCGATCAAGAGGAAAAATATTCGTCCGCCATCGAGCGCTGGAATTGGCAAAATATTGAATACTGCCAAGTTCAAGGACAAAATTGCAGTAAATTGCAAGATATACGACCAGCCCAAGCGTGCCACGTCGCCAGTCATGACCGCAATCCCAACTGGACCCGACACATCAAGCGATCCACCGGCGCCCGTCACAAGATGCCAAATAAGCGTGCCAAATGCAATAAGAATCATGAGCGTATATTGCCAGGTTGCCACAAGCCCGTTCCAAATGGCGATGTGAACCGGATAGCGCACATTGGCAACGTCAAAAAGTCCAACCCCAATTCCCACGCCGCTAATATCTTCCAAATAGGCTGGAGTAACTTCAAGTGTGGTTTCTGTTCCTTTACGATCAACCACAAGCGTCATGGCAACGTTTTCAACCGAAGCGTGAAGTGCTTCGCGAGCGGCATCGGAATTTTCAAATGTTTGCCCGTTAATCGACACGAGGACGTCCCCCATTTTCAAGCCCGACAGTTCTGCTGGCGTGCCCGGTAAAACTTCGGTAATGCGAATACTTGGCTCAGAATATTTTGCTGATGGATCTTTTTCCTCCCCCAAAATAGACGGTGCGCCAATCATATTTGCCAAAGACAGCAATCCAATCGTAATAACGACGTTTGCCAGTACGCCGGCACAAAGAATGAATCCACGTCGCCAAATTGATTTTCCAGCAAAACTTTTTGGATCACTTTTTTGCTCTCCGCCTTGTCCAAAAATTTTCACAAATCCGCCAATCGGAATCCAGTTAATTGACCATTCCATGCCTTTTTTATCTTTGCGAGCCCAAATACGCGGAGGAAATCCAATGCCAAATTCTTCCACCTCCACCCCCATCCACTTTGCCACCAAAAAATGCCCCAATTCATGGGAAAGAATAACAAACGAAAACACAACAATGAACAAAACGATCGTTGTAATCATACGGGCTTAGTTTAGCGGATTCCGGAGTTTTGTTCAACCTGTCTTAATTCGTCATCCCGCCCCTTTCGTCATTCTGAGCGCAGCGAAGAATCCCTCGAATCTTTCTTTGAGATCCATTCGTCGCCTTTTTATCTTAGAAGCTCCTCAGGATGACGAAGTTACAAACGCCACGAGTTCTGCAACTTTTTCTTTCATGAGCTCTTCGCTTGTGGCTTCAACCGTAATACGAAGCACGGGCTCGGTATTTGATGGTCGCACAATAAACCACCAATCGTGCGAAAAATCACAGCGAATGCCGTCCATGGTATTGCTCGAGGTGGCGAGCGGGACAAAATGATCGGTGATGCGTTTCAAAATTTCATCTTTATTTTCTGCCTCAGCATTCACCTCCCCACTGCTCACAAATGTACGCAAAGGACGCACAAGATCCGCGAGCGTTTTTCCGCTTTCTTTCCAAAGTCGGAGCATGGTGCAGAGTCCAAAATCAATGCTTTCCAAATTCGCCATCGCCCGATACATCTGGTGACCGGAAATTTCGCCGCCAAGCAATGCGCCCTCATTGGCAATCGCGCGAATAAGAAATGCGCGGCCAATCAGTGTGTCGATATACTCCCCGCCAGCCGCAGCAATCGCATCGCGCACGGCCCACCCTTGGTTTGGCGCGCCAACCACTTTTCCTTTTTCGCTCTTGAGGAGAAATGCCCCGATGAGTGCCAGCGTTAAATCGCCGGTGATAATTTTTCCTTCATTGTCCACGAATGCCAATCGATCGCCGTCGCCGTCGAGTGCTACTCCAAAATCCGCGCCCTCACTCAAAACGCGCGCCTGCAAATCGGCAAGCGTTTCAAATTTTGCCGGGTTTGCCTCGTGATTTGGAAAATTCGCATCTGGTTCTGCAAAGAGTTCGATTGCAGTGATGCCAAGACGCTCGAGCAAAGAATGAATCGTGAGCGCCCCCATGCCATTGCCATAGTCAACAACCAATTTCACGCCCGACAAATCCACACCTGCAACTGCCGATCGTTCAATCACGGCATTCAAATAGGCATCCTGGTAATTTCTAGTTTCAACCGTCCCTGGTTCACCCAGTGGCACCTCTTCATTTTCTTGAAGCCATTCAAGCACTTCTTTTCCAGCCACCGGAAGCCCATTGGAGAGTGCCATTTTAATACCATTCCAAATCGCTGGATTATGCGAGGCGGTCACCATAAATCCTGCGTCAATCGAATCATCAGACGACACGGCAAAATTGAATAGCGATGTTGTGACCATCCCAATATCAACCACATTTGCCCCAGCAGATTGCGCGCCGGCAATTAAGGCCTTGGCAAGTTCTGGAGAGGTTGCACGCATATCGCGCCCAACCACAACGGTTTTTGCGTTCATTTTGTGCACAAAAACCTTTGCAACCGCTTGTGCGATTTCTGGCGTTACTTCTTCAAGGAGTCCGCGAATGTCGTAGGCTTTAAAAATTTGCGTTGGATATGGCATATTTCAATTGACAATGTGGCCCGTGGGCCTTAAGATGACAGTGTATTAACTCTTTCAATTTTCCGCAAATTATCTTATTTTATGCCAGGATTATTTATTACGATCACGCTCCTCATCATTGGTGCGGCCCTGCTCCTTGCACTCTGGCTCATCGTTGTATTCAATGGCCTTATTCGTGCGCGCAATCGCGTCGATGAAGCCTGGTCTGACATTGAAGTCCAATTGAAGCGTCGATACGACCTCATTCCAAATATCGTGAATGCGGTGAAAGGATACGCCAAGCACGAGGAAGGTGTTTTCGAAAAAGTCACCGAGGCTCGAGCAAACGCGATGGGCGCTCGCACCATGGAAGAGCATGCGGAAGCAGAAAATGCGCTCTCGCAAACGCTCAAGAGTTTGTTTGCCGTTTCTGAAGCCTACCCAGCACTTCGTGCATCGGAAAACTTCATGCAACTTCAGCAAGAATTGGTGGACTCAGAAGATAAAATTCAATCTGCTCGACGCTTCTACAATGGAAACGTACGCGACTTCAACACCAAACTTCAGGTATTCCCAACCAATATGATTGGTGGCATGCTCGGATTCAAAAAATACGAATTCTTCGATGCTCCAGAGGAAGTAAATACCGCCCCAAAGGTTCAATTCTAAGTTCTACATAATTCTTTTTGAAGGCGGACCTTGTTTTGAGGGCCGCCTTCATCGTCTCTATGTACCAACAAATCACGGCCAACAAACGAAAAACAACCGCGCTCCTGATTTTTTTCTCCATCTTTGCGATTGCGCTTCTTTCCCTCTTGGGATTCGTCCTTGGATTTGATGCGTATCAATCGGTTTTCTTGGCAACGGTATTTTCAATTTGCTATGCAACCGCGAGTTTTTATTGGAGTGACAAAATCACGCTTTCCTTGCAGGGCGCAAAACCGATTGCCAAACAAGATAACCCGGAAATTTACCGACTCGTTGAAAATCTCTCCATCACCGCCGGCATCCCAACGCCTGCCATTTACATCATTACCGACGAGGCGCCAAATGCCTTCGCAACCGGCCGAGACCCAAAGCATGCTTCGATTGCGCTCACAACCGGACTCTTGCACATGCTTTCCAAACAAGAAGTCGAAGGCGTCATTGCGCACGAACTCTCCCACATCAAAAACTACGACATCCGGCTCATGACCATTGTGGTTGTGCTCGTTGGTCTCATTATTTTGACGTCGGATTTATTACTCCGGCTCAATCTATTTCGAAAAAGTAATTCACGCGATTCGGAAATTTTCTTTATCGCAGCCCTTGGTATTGCCGTCATCTTGGGACTTCTTTCCCCGCTTATCGCGCAAGTGATTCGTTTGGCGATTTCAAGGTCACGCGAATATCTCGCCGATGCAGATGGGGTTTTGCTTACGCGCTACCCAGAAGGACTGGCGAGCGCTTTGCAAAAAATCTCCGGCTATACCGGCCAGGTGAAACGCGCCACGCATGCCACCGCGCACCTCTATATTGCTGATCCGTTTCACACCAATACGCTTGCGCACACCCCGTGGTATAAACAACTCTTTTTAACGCATCCGCCGATTGCACAGCGTATTGAACAAATTCGAAACGGATCACACGCCACATGAACGACGTCATTCAAAAATTCACGCAACACTTAAAAGACGTGTTCACGCGAGCGCTCTGTCTTGCGGTTGAGCAAAAAGAAACCGAGGTGCGCCCCACGCATTTGCTGTGGGCACTTGGCACACAAAGCGGATGTATGGCTTCGGAGATTCTGGAAAAATCCGGCGTAGAAAAAGCTTTGCTCCAAACCATCGTAGGCGCCATTCCCGCGGAAATTCATCCTCCTGAATCGAGTGGTATGCCAGCGCTTTCGCTTGAATCAAAAAACGCCATTGAGCAAGCCGTCACCATTGCGCATAACTTCGAGCATCGCTTTGTTGGCACCGAACATTTGCTCTCCGGATTATTGCAAATTCAATCAAAAGAAATCACCACGCTTTTGGGTGATCTCAACACCGACACTGCGCTCCTTTCTCGCCACATTGGCATTGTCCTCAAAACCACCTCGCTGTTTTCCCGCATCGCAACCACCCCAACCGAAGATACGATGATGCCTCATCTTGCCGACGATGCCGAAGAGGAAACAAGTGATCACCCAGCGCTTGAAGCGTTTTGTGATGAGCTCACCGATCCAAAAACCGCAGAAGCGTTTCACCCCGTCATTGGCCGCGAACCCGAGCTTGTGCGCCTCACGCAAATTTTACTGCGCAAAACAAAAAATAATCCGATCCTCGTTGGCGAACCGGGTGTGGGGAAAACCGCAATCGTTGAAGGACTTGCAAAACGTATTGTGGAGAAAAACGTCCCCACAATGCTTCAGGGCAAACGTATTTTTCGCCTTGATTTGCCAGGCCTCATTGCCGGCACCATGTATCGCGGAGAATTTGAATCGCGCTTGCGTGAGCTCATTGAAGAAGTGGGTGAACACCCGGAAATTATTCTCTTCATTGACGAAGTACATGCCATGATGGGCGCAGGTGCCGCCACCGGATCGCTCGATGCTGCGCATATTCTAAAACCTGCGCTTGCGCGCGGTGAATTGCATTGCATTGGCGCAACCACACGATCGGAGTATAAAAAATTCATCGAAAGCGACGGCGCGCTTGAACGCCGATTCCATTACATTCACGTCGAAGAACCGACGCGTGAGGAAACGGAAAAAATTCTTTGCGGAATTCTCCCCTATTACGAAACCTTCCATCACGTCACCTATCCCAAAGACACCCTGCATCAAATTCTTGATGTGTCCTCGCGTTACTTTTCACAAAAACAATTTCCCGATAAAGCCATTGATCTTTTGGATGAAGCCGGCGCCCTGGTTGCCATGCGCGGGAAACAAAAAGAGGTCCTGCCTGCAGATATTTTAACCATCACCTCGCAAATGACCCGAATTCCCGTGGAACGGTTGATTACCAAAAATACCACAACACTCGCACGCTTGCCCCATCTACTTGGGCAATCCATTTTTGGACAAGACGACGTGCTCGCAACCGTATCGAAATCGATTCAAAAAGCATTTCTTGGGCTTGGTCGCACGCCCGGACCACTTGCGTCGTTCCTCTTCATGGGCCCCTCGGGCGTTGGGAAAACCGAACTTGCCAAAACGCTAGCCACAACCCTTTTCAACGATCCCGCATCGTTTTTGCGCCTAGATATGTCCGAATATGCCGAGCGTCACACCGTAAGCAAACTCTTGGGCGCGCCTGCTGGATATGTGGGATACCGTGAATCAACGCCCCTGGCAGACCAGCTCAAAACCCATCCACACTCGATTATTCTTTTTGATGAAATTGAAAAAGCGCACGAAGATGTGCATCGCTTGCTTTTGCAAATCCTCGATACCGGCACCCTGACCGACGCAACCGGCGTTCACCTGGATTTCTCGCACGCGATTATTGTGCTCACCTCAAATATCGGCAATGCGCATTTTGACGGATCGAGTCTTGGATTTGCCGGAAGTCGCTCAGATGGAGACGCCGCACATGCGGAACAAACAAAAAAACTCCTCGAGGAAAAACTCAGTCGTGAGCTCGTGGGGCGCCTTGGCACGATTGCGCTTTTTCACCCCCTCACAAAAACGTCGCTTGAGGCGATTGCACAAAAAGAACTCCACGCGATTGCGAGCCGTCTTGGAATCCACCAAATTCAAACGATTATTTCGCCCTCCATCACCAAAGCGATTATCAAAAAAGCACCCGCGCACGCCAATGCCCGCGACGTCATTCACCTCGTGGAAAAAGAAATCGAACATCTTGTCTTGGAGCGCCTCATGCACGGCACAAAATCTGCACCCCGCCGCATGACCATTGCACAGAAAAAAGACGGTTCATTTTACGTCCGCTAGCACCCATCGTTTCTGTGGAAACAACGCTTCGGAAAAGCGTTTTCTTGAGGTATAATCTGTGCGTATGGCAGACGCCCTTGCGGAGAATCTCCGGCCGTCACCTTCCGCACAATTTCTCATGTCACAACAAGCAACGCGACGCGAACGTGGCGCGCGTTTTGGCGATCGCACAGCGCGTCGTATTCCCACGCAACGCCTACCAGAAATAGACAATAAACAACTTCTTGCACAAGACGAACGCGCGATGCAAAAACAATACCTGCACACCATGCTCCAAGCGCAAATGCAAAATCGGATTCAACAAAACAATTATGCGGTTGCGGAAGCAGAGGGCCTGCGTAATGATCCAAATATAGATGATAGAGAGAGTGTTGAAGAAAGCATTGGTGACTATGAGAACCGCATGCGAGACATTGACTGGCAAAATCAGCAATCGCAACTTGGAGGCGTCGGAAACAATATTTCTTCACAACTCAAAGGAAAAGCCAAGGACGTTTTGAATACGAAGATTGCCGCTCCACTAAAAGAACAAGCAACAAAATATGCTCGCGACATGTTGTGGCGTCTTTTCGGTCGCGGTGCCGTGGTTGATACCCCCGGAGAAACGGCGTGGACGTGGTTTGGCGCAGGGTTCATTGTCACGCTGTATCAGGTGATTAAAACAATCGCATTTCACGGAAAAGATTTCTTACCCGGAGCATTGAGCTTTATTGAACCAAATGGATTACCTATTAAATCAAGCGATCCGCCTCTTCTCCAAGCGCAAGCAATTATTTTTGATTTCCCTTGGGTCATCGTAGCCGCCCTCCTTCTTCTTGTTATTTTCGGTGTGGTGAACGTGCTCCTCGCATTTATCGGCCTTGGCATTATGGGATTTTCACAGGGCTATTATATTCTTGGCCCACTCGTGAGCTGGACCTCTTCTCTTTTTTAGCATTTTATGATGACTGAACGTACACGTTTCTACATTCGCATAACTGGCTTCCTTGGCGTCACGGCTGTGATTGCATTTGGATTATGGTTTTTAATGTTCCGAGGCGCGCCATCGCTCATTGAAACGCCTGTGGAAACACCCGTTGAAACTGGCGTGCTTCCTGGAAGTGATACAACCACCGGGCACGAAACAACTGGCACAACAACCGAGCCGGGTGCAGGCGTGCTGACGCCAGCGGAAGAATTGCCAGAAGGCCAAGTAATTCCCGCGCAGCTCACGTCGTCGGCGATTGTATCGCCAACCATTACCGGCGGAAATAAAGTAGCGTTTTACAATCCAACCGATGGCCTTTTCTACACCATCGACAAAGCCGGCAATATTGTAAAACTCTCAAGCGATGTCTTCCCGAAAGCATCGTCCGTGACGTTTTCAGATGATGCCGCACGCGCGGTGATTGAATTTCCAGATGGCACAAATATCGTTTACAACTTTGCCTCACAAACACAAACGACCTTGCCGTCACATTGGACGGAATTTGAATTCTCAACCGACGGAGAAACCATCGTGACAAAAAGCATGAGCTCGACTCCTGGAAATGATCAACTCGTCCTGGCAAGTGCGGACGGATCGCAGGCCGAGTCCATTGCAAACCTTGGGGACAATGAAGCCTATATCACCCCAACCTGGTCGCCAAACAATAATGTGGTGGCATTTTCTGCAACCGGTGGCGTGCAATCCGCCTTTGGTCGACAAGAAATTTATCTCATTGATTCCAATGGAAATGCTCCGGTTGGGCTCATTGTGGACGGAGGCCATTTTGAAGCAATTTGGTCGCCAAACGGCACACACCTTTTCTACTCCGTTGCCAATCCATCCAACGATTATAAGCCCGTCCTCTGGTATTCGAGCGCCGATGGAAAAACACGCAAAGCAACGAATTTACCAACGTGGGTTGAAAAATGCACATTCAAAGACGATGCACTCGCCTATTGCGCAGTGCCACGTAGCGTGCCGACGCAAAGCGGGTATGACCATCGTCTTGTCACCGCCTTTGACGACGTTTACATCTTAAATCTCTCCACCGGCTCTTCACGACTCCTCACGAGCCCGGTTACCAATGTGCAAATGACCAATCTGTCCGTTTCCGATGACGGCAACATTTTATACTTTACCGATCAATACGGCCGTCTTAATTCCATTGTGCTCTCGAACCTATGAAATACTTCGGCGTCATCATGACCGCGCTTAGCACTATTGCTTCCCTTGTGCTTATTGCGCTCATTGTCACCATGCTCAAAGGCGATCAAATCGAGTTTACCGATGCCGAAGCCATCACCAAACCCGTGCTCTTATCGTCTGACCCGATGAGTGGGGCTACGTCTCCTTCTGTCATTCTTGTGCTGTTTGGAGATTTTGCATCGGAAATTTCTTCCGACGTGTATGCAACCCTGCAAACCGTCCTACTTGAATTCCCTGATACGGTGATGGTGGTGTGGAAAGATTTTCCAAATGCAACGCTTGATCCGGAAAGCGAACGCGCTGCCATTGCCGCGCGCTGTGCAGATAAGCAAAATCGATTCTTTGAATATGCAGATTTACTTGTACGACATCAATTTGATTTAGGCGATGAACTCTATATCGGAGCCGCGCGTGAACTGGAGCTGCGCGAAGGTGCGTTCACCCGCTGTTTGAATAAAGAAAAAACGCGCAGTCTTGTGGAAGAAAGTGCCACGCAAGGAAATGCACTCAATCTCACCACCGCTCCCACGCTCTTTATTGGAGAGGAACGTATTACCGGCGCAATTTCTGTGAATGAACTTCGGGTAAAAATTAATGCATTACTTGGTACATGAAACGCTTATTTCTCATCGGAGCCTTCTTGCTGCTCACGTTCCCACAATACGTGTTTGCTGCTTCAATTTTGGATTGTACGCCAAATACATTCTCGTGTATTTGCTATAAAACCGATGCCTCTGCGGAACCTGTCACGATTGCCGCAACAGATATGTCAGACCTCTATGACGATTGCAGAGCAGCATGCACACAAATCGACGCGGGAAAAAACCTCATCCGCTCGTTTGCCGTACAATGTATTGCCGATGGTGCTGCACAATCCGTGATCTACGGAATGGTCGGAGATAATGTTGACCCCATTGAGGATGCTCTCACCCCACGCCTTAGCGTAGAAATTCCCGGATTTGATCCGGAACTTTCTGATAGTTTTTTCGGCGACGGGAAAAATATTGAATCCAATTTACTTGGACGCTATGTTGAAGCGGTATACCAATGGCTCCTTGCAGCCGGAAGTTTATGTGCGGTCGTTCTGCTGATGGTGGGAGGACTCCAGTGGGTCATTGCAGCGGGAGACGTAGGAAAAGTCGGGAAAGCAAAAGATCGCATTGTAAAAGCCATCTTTGGACTAGCCCTCCTTTTTGGATGCTATACGCTCGCATTTTTAATCGATCCAAGCACGGTAGCGTTCGATTCGCTGGTCATTCAAGTCATTGACCGCAAGGAGATGATTTCAGAGTCTGGGGATACCGGTGGATCACTCAGTCTTGACACAAGCAATGTTCCTGAGAGTTTTAAATGTTCTGCAGACTATAGTCTTCTAGAAATTGCGGAAGCTGCAGTTGGGAATGTTTGCTATCGATTTGGAGGAGGTCACCAACCTGGTCAGCCTCCATTTTCTGCAGAAACATATCTTGCACCCGATGGAACTCCCTACAGTACATTTTGTCCCGAGGGAAAACTCTGTCTTGATTGTTCCGCGTATGTAGCTTATCTTCAGGATTGCAAAGGATTAGAAGGAGTCGACGGAGCGCAAGGGACCACAGCAATATTTAGCGATTCGAGAGCAGAAAAAATTACGTCTTGTGATGAATTAAGCGTGAACGGTGTCGCGCTTGTTCCCGGAGACTTGATTGGATGGAAATCCGTAAAAGACCCAGCCGACTCTACAAAAACACTTCTTTGGGGTCATGTTCTTATGTATTTGGGTGATGGGAAAACATCAGATTCAGCTGGAGGGAAAAAGGGCCGCGCATGCCAAGCTGTTAGTGTTGATGACCTAACGGACTTTTGCGATTATGACACAGACGGGTATGATAAATACGTAATCCGACAATAACTATGTTTGTTTGTTCTCATTGCGATACGCAATATCATAAGTGGCAAGGCCGGTGCACGGAATGTGGGCAATGGAGCACAATCGTCGAAGAAAGTCAGACGACGGCAAAACCAAAACAACTAAAGGAGGCGCAAAAAGCGCCTTTTCTAATTCTCAGCGAAAGCAAAAATTCGCATGCGCGACATCTTCCAACTGGAATTGCGGAGCTCGACCGAGTGCTCTCCGGTGGGCTTGTGCCCGGGTCGGTCACGCTTCTTGCTGGCGAACCTGGCATTGGAAAGTCCACACTCGTAGCAGAACTCGCTTCAACATTTTCAAAAGAAAAACCTTGCTATTACGTTTCAGGTGAGGAATCCGAAGGTCAGGTTCTCTTGCGATTTGAGCGTCTGGGAATTGTTCCAACTTCAATTCTTTTTTCAAATTCAACCGAAGTGCATTCGATTATCGCCGCATCGAATTCCATTGCGCCCTCGCTTCTCATTATCGACTCCATTCAAACCATGATGACCGACGGCGTGGAATCAATCGCCGGTACTCCCCTTTCTGTGCGCGCTGCAACAGCTGAGCTCATCCAGTATGCCAAGTCGACCAATACGCCCGTGCTCCTAATTGGCCAGATGACAAAAGATGGAAGCGTGGCAGGACCCAAAACCCTCGAACATTTGGTGGACACGGTTTTGACACTCGAAGGCGACAAGAATTCTTTTTACCGATTACTGCGCCCTTCAAAACATCGATTCGGAAGCACCGAAGAGGTTGGCGTATTTGAGATGACCGGAAAAGGACTCGTCGGAGTTGAGAATCCATCTGCACGTTTTTTGGAAGAACGCACGGGAAATCCCGGATCGGTCGTCACATGCTCGATTGAAGGCACACGTCCGTTCCTCTTGGAGATTCAAGCACTTGCCGAGAAAAGTGTTTACCCAAATCCCATTCGTCGCACCTCGGGATTTGATGCCGGGCGTTTGCATATGCTTCTGGCAATCCTCCAGAAATTTGCGCGAGCCAACGTGAGTACCACAGACGTTTACGTGAACGTTGTGGGTGGTATGGAGCTTCACGAGCCTGCAGCGGACGCGGCCGTATGTGCCGCAATTCTTTCCTCCCTTCAAAATAAACCCCTGCCAAAAAATCTCGTCGTCATGGGCGAAATGGGACTCGGGGGCGACATTCGATCCATTCCGCTTTTGGAACGACGCAAAAAAGAAGCCGAACGACTCGGCTTCTCCCATGTGATTGCTCCAGACACCGCAAAACACATGGCGGATCTGCTCTCCCTGTGTCATTGCGAGCCCAGCCAGGCTGGGCGAAGCAATCCAATCGAATAGATTGCTTCGTCGACCAAAGGCCTCCTCACCGCCGTCATTCTGAACGCAGTGAAGAATCTCAAGATAATTATCGAGAGATCCTTCGCTAGCGCTCAGGATGACGAACGTGAGTTATTCGAAATGCACTTCTTCAATATATTCCCGAACACGATCGCCTAAAACTGGATGATCTTCGAAATCGGGATCGGTGTCGAGGATTTCTTTTGCTTCGTCGCGTGCGACGGAAATCAAATCAATGTCGGCAATGGTACCTAATTTGAATTGATCAAACCCGGATTGATCGAGGCCAAAGATATTTCCTGGTCCTCGCAATTCCAAATCTTTATCCGCGAGCTCAAATCCATTTTGACTGCGCACAACCGTCAGCAATCGTTCGCGCGCAAGCGATCCAAGCTGATCGGACGGATGCAAAAAACAACGACTCGCGTCTTTTCCTCGCCCAACGCGTCCACGAAGCTGATGGAGCTGCGCCAACCCGAATCGCTCCGCGCCTTCGATGTACATAACCGTTGCATTTGGTACATCCACCCCAACTTCCACCACGGTTGTTGATATGAGCATCTGTGTTTCCCCGCTCACGAACTTACTCATCTCCTCGTCTTTTTCATTTGTTTTGAGCTTGCCGTGAAGCATCCCAATACGAAATTCCTTAAACGGACCTTCTGTAAATCGCTCATAAATTTCTTGTACGGACTTTGCCCCAAGCGCATCGCTTTCCTCAATGAGTGGACAGACCACGAAGACCTGACGTCCGGCACGCATTTCTTCACGCATAAATTCATGCGCCGCCTCTTCATTTTGTTCTTCCACCAATTCCGTCTTAATGGGTTTTCGGCCTTCCGGATATTCATCAAGCATGGAGCGATCCAAGTCCCCATACAAAACGAGAGCTAAAGATCGTGGAATTGGCGTAGCCGTCATGGAAAGTAAATGCGGAATGCCGTTTTCATCGCCCTCGCGATCCTTCAACGTTTTACGCTGCTTCACGCCAAAACGGTGTTGCTCATCGACGACGATGAATGCAAGACGATTAAACAAAATTTCATCAGATAAGAGTGCGTGCGTGCCAACAATAAAATCGATTTTGCCGTTTGAAATCGCATCAAGCATTTGCTTGCGTGTGACGTCTTTTCCATTCACGCGACGCTTGGTGCGCGTAAGGATTGCAATCGACATAAACTCCCCAGCAAATCGCAGCATGGTTTTTTCATGCTGATCCGCCAAGATTTCGGTTGGGGCGAGCATGGCGCTTTGCCATCCTTGTGACGCACAATTCCACGCGGCCGCTGCTGCGACGAGCGTTTTTCCAGTTCCCACGTCGCCTTCGAGCAAGCGATTCATAGGGGTTTCTTTCTCCATGTCGCGGAATACCGCCCACATGGCTTTGCGTTGCGCGTCGGTGAGGGTAAACGGAAGCGAGGCGATAAATTCTTTTACCTTTTTCTCATTGAACGCAATCTTTGGCGCGGTTTGATGCTGCAACTCGCGACGCACTTTTGCGTACAAAAGATGGTGCAGGAAAAATTCATTGAACTTCAAACGCGTGAGTGCAACGCCCTGCTCGTCGAGCGAGTTTGGAAAATGCATGGTGCGAATGGCGTCTTGCAAGGCCAACAATTTTTGACGTTCCAAAATTTCCTGCGGAAGCCAATCTGCAACATCGGGCAAATAGACCATTGCCTCTTCAACAACGCGTCGACGCACCTTTTGCGTCAAATCGCTTGTGAGCGAATACATTGGCACAATGCGACCCGTATGTTTGGTGACCGCAGAGCTTCCCAAAATCTCGTAAACAGGATTCACAAGCGACAGTCCGTAGCGATCGTCCACCTTGCCTGCAAGCGAAACAAGCGTGCCAACTTTCAAGGTTTTTGTGAGAAATCCCTGGTGAAACCAAATGGCTTGAATTTTTCCCGTGCCATCTTCGATGATTGCCTCCGTCACCATCATGCGACGATTTGCCGCGCTACGACGATTCTTGATGACCGAAATCGTGCCACGAATCGTGACCTTTTGCCCGGCCTGAACTGAGGCAATATCCACGCGCTGTGAGAGATCGTCGTAGCGAAACGGAAAATCAAATAGTGCATCCGATAGCGTTTCCACGCCAAGTCGCGCAAAGTCACGAGCCTTCTTTGGCCCAATGCCTTTCAAGAATTGAACCTGTTTTTGCAAGCCTTCTTCCATATCTGCGCGAGTATATCGCAGAACGACAAAAAATGAAAGCTCTGCCTATAAAAAACAACCCCGCCTCTCGCGAGAGGCGGGGTTGTTTTCATGTATCAAACGAATCCTATTTCTTGCAGTGATGGCAAAGCGAGAAGATCCACCCAATCCCATATCCGATGGCAAACGTGATGACGAGCAAGAGAACCGCCTTCCCAAGATCGAAATCGAGCATGGTGTACTCAAGCTCCATGTGATGAAGACCCAAAATGAAATCCATGAGTGGTGCAGCGAGTTTTGTCGCCACAAGAATGAGCCAAGCAAGATGGATGAACGCTAACGTAGCACCAAGGGCTAAGGCCATGGAATGATGTTTTCCTCGCATACAAAAAAGATTAAGATTGCTCTAATTATAGCACAATCTTTTTTCAATTCAGTTTTATACACAACAAAAAAATCACCGATAGGGTGATTCTTTATTTTATGATTCATGGCGGAGAGGGTGGGATTTTTCGTCGTTCGTTTCACTCACTCTGTCCTGGGTTGGCGAAAACCTGCCGCTGGCAGATTTTCGATCGCTCGGCTACGAATCATCAAGCCTCGCTTCCAACCCGTTCGAATCCCACTTCAGAATAAAAAACCCACAGCCGAAGCTGTGAGTTTTTTATGGCGGAGAGGGTGGGATTCGAACCCACGATACCATTTCTGGTATAACGGTTTTCAAGACCGTCTCTTTCGACCACTCAGACACCTCTCCACAAAAAAATTTCAAATGATCCCAAATAAAACGTGGCGGAGAGGGTGGGATTCGAACCCACGGACCACTTTCGTAGTCAGCACATTAGCAGTGTGCTGCTTTCGGCCACTCAGCCACCTCTCCAACGTGGCAACAGGATAGCAAATTTTCGCTATGAAATCAAGTACCCAATCTGCTATAATACAAACGTATGGAAGAGGAATTGCAAAAAGACGAAGAAAAGCCACAGGAAGAGCCTCAAGAGGAACAATTTGAGGAAGTTGATGTTGGCGACGAGCTGCTCTCTTGGGAGACCTGGGATAATCCTCCCGCGGAACGAAGCCGTCTTTGGTACGTCGTGATGGGCTCCATTGGGGTCGCGCTTACGGTCTATGCAGTTTTGGCAGCGAATTATTTATTCGCCATTATCATCCTTATTATCGCAGTGATTATTGTTGTGAATAGTCTTCGGCCTTCGCGTCAGATTAAGGTTTATATCACATCCCTGGGGATTGTCTTTGGGGACGAGTTTTATCCCTACCAAGAGATCAAAGATTTTTCGATCATCTATCAGCCACCGGAAGTTCAAATTCTTTATATAGATTTCCACAAAATTTGGCGACCACTGATTACTATCCAGATTGGAGATGTGGACCCAAATGTCTTGCGTTCCACCTTGCTTCCATTCGTTTTTGAGAACCTTGAACGCGAGGATGAACACTTGACAGATGCGGTCAAACGGATGTATAAACTGTAGGCAAAACGCAGAAAAATGCGCCCGTAGCTCAGTTGGATAGAGCATCAGCTTGCGGAGCTGAGGGTCGTACGTTCAAGTCGTGCCGGGCGCACCATATTCCAATAATAGAATCACCATTGCGGTGATTTTTCGTTTGACAAAAACGCCTCAACATGCGAATCTAATGGGTCCCTTCACAGGAGTTCATTCCATGCCCGACAAACCTAAGATGCAGCGGGTCTGGACTACAGAACAGATCACCGCATGCTACTTCCATGGCATGTGCCGTATTCTGCGCGGACAGGAGGGATTTGAACAAATCACGGGCACGGATGATATTGCCCGTTCCATATTCCCCGGCGAAATTGACATGTGCCTCGTGTGGCATCGCACCGGATCCCCACGCGCGATCATTAACCTGATCACGATGCTTGCTCGAGATCCGAACGTCCACGTGTTTCGCCCGATCTGGTGGATGCACGTGTTTGAACACATTAAGCATCTTGAACATCTCCCCATGAGAAGAATCGTTCGTGCCGCAGTTCTCGACGCCTGCGAAAAACGCATTTGGAATGGCGGGCGTGGCGAGCTTTCGTACCAAAGAACAGGGGACAACGCCGCTTACCGCAATATCGTGGCCAACCAAGACCTGAATGGTGGGAATGGTTCGGAGAACATTCTCATACCCGGGGGGATTCCTGCTTACTACGCAGACTATTCCTGGGGCGTGTTCGACCCTGATTTCCGCATCACATGACCCCCGTCGTCTTCACGGCCACCTCGCTCACGGGGTGGCTGTTGCATTTTTATTAGGATTTTTTGTCAGCAAGAATAATCTCCGAGAGCACTTCATTCATTGCCTGCTCAATAGTCCGGTGCCAAGGATCTTTTAAAAATCGTGCAGAAATTTCCTGTTGAAGCGCTTCATCCGTCGCAGGAACTCCATCTCTTATGAAAAGCCCCTCAAGAATAATAATCTGCGCATCGTCGGATTGAACACGCTCTGGAATAGAATGCCAATCTTCTAGTAATGCAAGAGTCCGATCTTTTAATTTCGGAATCTCCTGGTTAATCTTTTTTTGATCCATGAGACGTAGATAGTCGTTCTTGATTTTTTCTGCATCTGCAATCAACTCTTTCCCCTTCCGTTGTGCAGAATAATCAGAACGCAATTGACGAATCAGGGCGATTGGCAAACGCCCAATAAAAATCTTTGCTTCTGGGGTTGTAGTAGGTAACGTACTCAGAATAAGTCCAAGTGCTTCAAGATCGCTCAGTTCAGCCTCAATTTTTGCCCGAAGTTCTGGAGTAAGCTCTTGCGTGATCCGCTCCGCGTCCGCAATCCGTTTCGCAGCCTCCGTCGCTTGTGCCTGTGCTGCTGCCTCCTCTGCCTGTCGACGGCTACTCGTGACAGCATTGTCTGTTGCCTTCCCTTGATTCCCTTCTTGTGAAACACGGGATTTCTCTTGTTTACGCTTTGTCATGTCCGCAATCCAAGGGAGAGAATCGCTCTTCGCACGCTCTTCGTCATATTCCGGAAACGCAACCACGTCCGTATCGAGATTGACCCCCATCGCCTGATACCACGCTCGTGTTCCTTTTACACCATAATTTTCCAATGGATCGTATCCACGCTTCTTTTGATAACGAACACGGGGGGCTTCTCCTTGTGCAATCGCATCCGCGATTAATCGATCACGTTCCTCGCGCCCAAGACCTTTTGATAAATAAATTGGTACATCAACCTGATACGTTGAATCAAAAATCGCCGCTTCATCAATATTCTTCTTCAGCGCATCCAATGCACTCACCTGGGCGGTCGCAATAGACTCCAATGCGCGTAATCGTTCCTGTAAAAATAGGGTTGCTTCTCGATTTCCCTCTGCAAGAGCCTCCTGGATAGCATTCTGTGTTTTGGGTGGCATCTCCTCACCAATATCGTAGCTCGCACGTGAAAGCTCTTTTTTTATGATCGATGTCCCTTTATTGCGACTATACCCTGGAAGACAAACCATCCATTCAATCACAGGAGTAATAGACACATGATAATCGTTATCTCCTCCCTCATTATAAACATCTACGCGTCTTTGTTGCTGGAATATCTCAACAGTAATACGACATGGTGCCAACTGTTCTCTTAATGCCTTCACGAGTTCGTCTTTCTCTTTTTGCAATTCCGTCATGCGCTCCTGACGCATTTTTTTTATGCGCGTTGCTAATTCCGGATCCTTCTCTCCAATTTCAAATGAACGCATATCGCGTCCACCTTTCTTGCTGAGCTGATCATTGAAAAATCGAACATGGTCATCCGTAAAAAATTGCTTTAGTTCAGGTTGAAGCAACCAATCGTGATAGCTGATATCCACATGATCAACACGGGCGTCTAGTTCCAATCGGATATCCCCTTCGACCCCATAACGATCCGCAGGGCTTTGGAGCGCCACCATCTGACGGAATGCTTCAGGAATCATCATTTCTGGGGTCTCATGATTTGCCTCTCGACGATCTGGGACCCGATCTCCGTAACCCATACCTGATGATTGTTTTGACATAATGCAGTGATTATTTACTTCAATTTTATCACAAAACCAACCCGCGTGATTTTTTATCCCTTGGCAATTGTGTACATAAAAATCTTCTCCGCTCCCCCAGCCTTAAGGACACGTGCGGCAGCGGAAGCGGTTGATCCTGTGGTCCACACGTCGTCGATGAGAATAATGCGTTTTGGAATTTCAAATTGAAGCGTCTCAAACGGCGTATCTTTCATTTCGGATTTGCGCTCATCTTCGGTGCGCTCTGCTTGCTTGCCAGTTTTTCGTGTTCGAATAAGCAATTGCCTGCACGGCAATTTCGTTTGCTTTGCAACGAATCGCGCAAGCGTTTCGGCTTGATCAAACCCTCGCTCACACAGGCGCTCGTCGTGCAATGGAATGGGCACAACCGCGTCGATGCGTTCTCGAGCAATGAGATCCGATACACGTGTGAAATTCGAGCCGAGTTTTTTCTTGAGAATCTCCCAAGCAGATGCATCAAAATAATATTTCCACGAGCAGATGAGCTCGCGTGTGATCGGATCAGCATAAGCCGAAGACCATACATGCTCACAGATCACGTCCGATGGATCCAGGGCAAGACGTGATTCCGGCTGCCACTGATTCGCACACGGTTCACACAGCAAACTCCCCTCTTTTTTGCATGCTACGCAAAACCGAGGAAAGACAGCGTCTCCCGCTGACCTCCAAATCTTTCGAAGAAACGATGTCATTCCTGCCATTCAAAATTATCAACAAGCCAGCTTCTTCCATTCTTTACAAGATTCACCAAAATCTCTTGGATTCGAACAGTGGTATTGTCCGGGCTCCCAATGGATTCTTGTCGCTGGGTCGTAATTTGCAAACGCGCCGATGTTTCTGTCTGCTCCAAAACATCAATCACAAGAATACGCGTAGAAACGCCATAGTAATTTCCGGATTCTTTTTCGCGCGCTTCTTCCGCAATGGCCTGAAGCTCATCTTGAAGGCTCACGGTTGAAAGCGCCATCACATCGGTCACATTCTGGTAATCCGCTTCGGTGGAAAAACTACCGAAGCGCTCCACAAATGCGCGCGCAATCGAGCCGGGTTCTGCATCGCCCGGAATAACCACCGTGCCTTCCCCGCCCTCAGTAACTTCGCCCGTATCAGAGCCGGGTTCCACGATCGGCGTTTCGCCCTGCTTCCCGCGGAAAAATAGGAGCCAAATCAAAACCCCCAATACGAGGAGTCCAACGAGGCCAAGAATGATTTTTAGCGTTCGTGTCATATTATGTTATTTCTTCGGTGGGAAGTGCCTGTACCGCAACTTGCGCCGGAGGCGTTGCAACCACTTTTTCTTGTTCTTCGGGTTTCAGGGGCGCGGATTCGAGCGCTTGTGCAGCTTTCGCGCGTGTAGCTTCGGGTTGTGTGGCCGGTGCCACGGTTTGGGTGCCAAACGATTCCTCAAATTCTTTCTTGGCTTTTTCAAGTTCCAGCAATTGTTCTGGATTGGTGGTGATGAGCTGATCTTCGGTATAGGAAGCAACAATTTTAATAGCAGCATGTTTTGGACCGGCAAAGAAAATGCCCTCTCCAACTGCAGCTTCCATGAGCAAATACTTTTCGCTCTGTGTGAGATTGAACGTTTCTGCAATCAAATCAACCGATGCCGGAGATTGCTTGAGCAACAATTGCATGGAAGAGTTTGTGACAATTGCCTTGCCATAAGGATTTCCCAAAAAGTCATTCACATCTTGGGTGATGGTGGTGACGCCCAAGTAATATTTTCGGGCACGCTTCACAAGCGCGAAAATAAATTTCGCCGAATCCTCGTGTTGCATGAGCCACCACGCTTCATCGATGGCGAGCACACGCTTTTTGCGCTCTGATCGCACCACGTTCCAGATGTAGTTCACGATCGTATAAATTGCCATCGGGCGGAGTTCATCTTCCAAATCGCGAACCGAGAAAATCACGAGCTGATTTTTCGTTTCAACCGTGGTTGGCGAATTCAAGAGCCCGGCAAATGTGCCTTCGGTGTATTTCTTGAGGCGCGCCACTAAATCGCCCGTATTTTCCATGCCTTCAAGTACATCTTGCAAATCCTGCAAAACTGGAGGTTCTGCCACGGCCAAATCCGCGAACGTAAGGTCGGGCGTAATATCTTTTTTGGCGTATGCCTCAATAATGGCGCGATCAAGCGTACTATCTTCGGTTGGTGTAAACCCAATCACCGAACTTTGCCCAATCGGCTGACCAATCATGATACGTAGCAAACCTTTGAGCGTGATCACAGCACTTCGGAGCAAATCTTCAACCGATCCTTCTTCTCCAACCGCGCGTGGCAAATCAAATGGATTGATTTTACTTTCTGACGCAAGCGATACGTTCACGTACGTACCCCCCACCGCGTCGGAGAGCGTGCGATATTCCATTTCCGGGTCAATGATGATGACGTCGGTTCCCATCATCATGGTGCGCAACACCTCGAGTTTTACGCTATAACTTTTTCCAGCACCCGAAGTGGCAAACACCACGGCATTGGCGTTTTGGAGCGAAAATCGATCAAATAAAATGAGCGAATTATTGTGACGATTAATGCCGTACAAAATTCCGCGATCGCTTGTGAGATCAGATGAAATAAACGGGAATGACGAAGCAATCGGACTCGTATTCATGTTGAACGTGATCATGAGTTCATCGTTTCCAAGCGGCATGGTTGAATTGAAGCCTTGCTCGGATTGATAGAATCCGCGTTTGGTATAAATGAGTTTGGCTCCGAAAATCGATTCGATTTCATTGGTACGCGTATCGAGTTCTTCTTTTGTATCGCAATAGAGCGTGACGTAAAACGCGTATTGGAAAAAGTGTTCAATCCCCTGCGTTAGATCATCGCGCAATTGTTCCATGTCTTGCAGCGCCGTTTCACGCATCGGATCACGTGGCGCACCCTTTTCATTGTCGGAAATGATTTGTGCTTCAACAATGCCGACGCGATTTCGCAATTGCTTCAAAATTACTTCGGATTTTACCGGGTAGAAAAACATGCCAATATCGAGCGTGGCATTGTAATTAATGATTGGCGCACCCCATCCAATCCCAACATAACGAGGATACGTGACAATAAACATGGTGCGCACGAATTTATTCCCGAGTTTCAAATGATCCGGATTCACTTCAAACGAAGATGGGGCAATCAAATCACGGATCGTGATCGTGCCCTTGCGATAGGTACGCTCCTCTTCGAGCGTTTCTTTTTCCGCCATCACTTTGAGTTGCTCCGGGGTTTTTGGTTTCTCCTCCGGAGGTGTGGCTTGGTATTGCGGAAGCTTTGTTACGTCTATTGCCATATCACTGCGTTAGAATCCTTCTTCCAAACGAACTTTTGTGGTGTCCGAAATCTTCTGGCGATCAAAAACCTGCGGGTTATAAACCGAGTAGTAGAGCTCAATGAGACTTTGCGTATCAAGCATGGCGGTTTGCAGCGACATACTTCCGAGCGCGCCCGACAAGATATTCACGCGTTGCATGATGGCTGTTTTTCGTTCTGCAAATTGCTCGGCTTTGAGCTTCACAATTTTTGCCGGGGAAATTGCTTCCTGAAGTTTTGCCCAGAAATTGCGTTGCTTATCGGTTGCCGGATCGTATGGAATCACCAAATAAAATCGCTTTTGCATGATTTCCCCAAGCTCCACCAAATCACTCACAAATGATCGATAATCGCGAATCTGCACTTTCAAGAGTTCATTGCTGATCTTTTTTTCCTGCTCGTCGAGTGCCTGCATATAGGCATCGATATTCATTTTGCGCGACTGCACCACAATTTGCACGGGATATTCTAGCCCATTCAAAAACTGCATATAGGCCTGGATCGTTGCCTGTTGTTCGTCTTGCGATTTGAGCGCGAAGTTAATACTCGACACCATGAGCACTGCGCGCAGCGTGCCGTCTTTCATGACCACAATATCTTCCCGCACTTCGGCGATATCCAAATATTGTTGCGTTGGAGGCCCTGCTTTTTGTTTTGCGAGTTTATTTCCCAACATATTATTCTTGTTCCGGCTTATACACGCCCCCGGTATTCACGGTCATACTAAGCTCCGTGAGACGCGATGCTTGGAGTGGGGCTTTTTCCGGCAAAGCTTCGACTTTCACTTCTTCCTCTTTTGCTAATCGCGTGCGGAGCATGGAATCGCTATACTCTTTGTTCCAAACACGAACGCGTGGTTTGCGCCATGTTTGAATCATATTGAGCACAATGTAGTGAAATGGCTGACCATTGATGCGTGCAAATGCAAAAATCACCCCGATGCCGGTAATAGGGATATCGATAATAAGAATGGCAACTAAATTGAGAAAAATTCTATAAACAAGAAAATCCAGCAAAAGCACCACGAGCAAAATAATAAACTGTCGGCCCGTAATCGGCCCAATCATTTTTGTTTCTACCTCCAAAAATTGCGGTACCACAAACTGGTCTGGCATACCGGCATTATATCATGAAGCCGTTTTTAGAACCCAATCCGTCGATGCAAATCAATGATTGCTTTGATTTCAGCAGGGCTCAATGTTTCTTCGCCAAGATTGCGTCGATTTGAGGCGACTTCCGGAAGACTTGTGCCAGATTTCAGTGCCTCGCGCGTCATTTCCAAGTAAATCTCGTAGAGCGGGCTTCGACGCCACGCACGAATTCCTCCCACACGTGCTTCGTAGGATTGTTCCTCCAAGAGTGTGAGCTTGTCTTCGATCTTTTTAGATGCTTGTACCGGATCTGTGGAAAGACGACGGAATTCGGTAATCGTCATGGATCCCAATTCCTCTTCTGGTCCCACCAGCGTTCGAGCAAATTTCACATCAGCGACTTTTCGAACCGACCCATCGCTTGGCGGGACGCTCGGGGCTGTGAGTTTCACCGGGGCTTTTGGTGGTTTTGACGGGGCAATCGGTGAGGCTACGATTTTTTGTTGACGCAATTTTTCTTCCTCGAGAGCGGTTCGTGCAGCACTCACACGCACAGGCTGTTCAGGTCGCACGGATTTTTCTGCAACTTGGGCAATCGCGAGCGCTGGTGTTTTTGGTGCAGGCGTTAGGAAATTATTCTTTTTTGGCTGATCCCCGTGTTTTAAATGCTTTGCGTCTTCGAGCGCCTTCATCATGATTTGCAAATCCTCCCCTTCGAGTTTCAATTGCTCTGCAAGCATGCGCTCGGTTTGGCGAGGATCTCGCACGCCACGCAAATGCGCATCGACCACAGAATCAAATGTTTTCTTTTTGATGCCATTTTTCTTTGAAATTTCAATTGCGGGCTGAAGCGCATTTTTTACAGGATCCGCACCGGGAACGAATTCATTTTGCGCTGGGGATTTCTTCGCTGGCGCCTGCGGTACGGGCAAACCCGTGCGTTTGCCCGTCGATTCGAGCGGGCGGACGCCTGGGTCCGCCCCTACGGGAGCATCAATTTTTTTTGATGCGACGGCATCCGATTTGGATGCAGCCGGCGCCACGGATTTATCAACATCGGCAAAAACGATCTCCGGGGCGAATTCGGATTTCTTTTCGGGGACGATTTCCGATTCCTGTACGGGCAAACCCGTGCGTTTGCCCGTCGATTCGAGCGGGCGGACGCCTGGGTCCGCCCCTACGGCATCGTCCAATTTTTCCACAATACGCGCTGGCTGCACAACCAATTTCTCCGTCTCAACCATTTTTTCCTCGACTTTTGCAATATTATTTCCGGTTGGCAAAATACTCGCCAATGGCGTTTTGATTGCGCCCTGCCGTATGGGCGAGGTTTCCTCGCCCGGTCGATTCGCCGAATTCTGCGACGACGGGTCGGGGGACCCGACCCCTACGACATTTTCGTTTTGTACGGGCACGGCATGCCGTGCCCCTACGGCATCATCGGCGATCATCACTTCTTCGGGCTCGCGAACCATTGGCAATGATTCGGCCACTGGCGCGGGCATTTGATCTTCCAATTTTTCCGGAACGATTTCCGAATTCGATTCAGGGATCATTTCCGATTTCGCTTCTGATGGAATTTCCGATTCCGGTACGGGCAAACCCGTGCGTTTGCCCGTCGATTCGAGCGGGCGGACGCCCTCCTTCGCCCCTGGGGCTTCGGCGGGCAGGCTTGGGTCCGCCCCTACGGCATCACCCGATTCAACATGATCGAGCGCCTTAAAAAATCCCTCAACTTGCGTATCGGTGAAATCCAATCCGCCAATATCAAACGAACGCTTTAAAATTTTTGCCGTGGCTTCTTTTGGTCGTGTTTTCTTGAGATACCCTGTTGCCAAATATGTGAACCGATCCATCAATTCTTCTGGAAGCTCCAGGCCCATTGCTTCTGCCATCTTTTTAACCCGATACTCTGGAGTCTCTTCTTCTTGCTGAATACGAATATCTGGGTAATCCTCAATGTTTCCGCCCCAGGACGTTATTGCGTCGGCAATACCTGGAATAAATGTTTCGAGTGGAAGAAGACGGTGGCCAATCAAGTCGGCAGCAAGCTGTTTTGCAACGTCATCTGTGAGGCCAAATCGCTCTTTCACGATGGCTGGGGCATGAGTAATCTCTTCCTTCCCAGCAAGAATATCTTCACAAATAAATAGCGCTTCTTCCACTCGCTCTTCGCCAATCTGATACTTTTCCAGAACCCGAACAACCTGATCATACCCTGCGGGCTGAAACAGGTAGTTCATGACTGCCTTATTTTTTAACATCTCACTCCTTGTCATGAAAAATACTTACGGGGTTGTTGGTGCTGCGGGAGCAGGTGCCGGAGCACGATCCACTTTCACGAATGCTAATTCCGCCTCGCGCTTAACCGCAGAGAGCTTTTCTTTTGTGGCTTTCGCCTTCACCGCATCAGCACCTGGCGGGCGATTGAAATATTCCGCACGCGATGCATTACGTGCAACCGAAATCTTTGACTTCAAATCAGCTCGCACACGATTGTCATTGGACTGTAAATATTGCTCGACCCAATTGCGAATCGTTTCTGGTTTGATAGATTCTGTAATAGCCTGAGTGACGTGCGAGGGTTGTAAGGGCTGCGCATCTGTTGCGGTTTGAAGCGTGTTTGAAGCGAATTTGAGAACGATCTCGGGTTTCGCCGCAAGAATTTCCGCAACGGCTGGTCGTAATTTTTCATCTGAAACTTCCCCAGAATTCACATCTACACTAAGAGCACTCGGATTTTGCTCCACTGCAAAACGTGTCTTTGCTAAGTTACGTAATTTCTTTTGAGCTTCGGAAGAAGTATCTCCCGCGTATTTATTTTCCTCAGCCTCCACCAATTGATCAAACGCAGCCAAAACATCGGGCTTAGAAACAAGCGCGCTCAAATCTGCACCTTTTTGCCCAGCAAGCATCACGCCCTTGAATACTTCAGGATTTTGTAGATTTCCAACGGTAAGCGTATCAACTTGAATGTGCCCGCCACGGATATTACGATCAATATCATCGGCTTTTGCGCCTTGGGTATCGTACGAAATCAAATCGCCTTGTTTTGTTTTTCGAGGCGCTACCGTATCTTCACGCATGGCCTTTTGGACTTCTGGAGTTACACGAACACCACGCATAACGTCTTGCATGAGAGTGACTCCATTCCCTTCCTTATCAACACGACCGGTTTGTTGATTTTCAAGCGCTTCACGCATTGCTGCGGAATCCAATGATTTTTTGGAAAGCCAACGCGTATCAAAATCAGGATTTGCAACCATGTCACCAAGACGTTTTTTGAGCTCTTCCGTTGTTTTCTCATTAATCGTATTTTGTTGCTCAGCGGTTGGTTCACCCTTAACACCCAATGCTTTCTTCTGCTGTTCTCGAATGCTGGATTCAAGAAGGTCGGGTCGACCAGCTTGGGCACGCATCAACGCTTTTGCACCTTCTTTATCGTCTCCAATCAACGCATCGCGCACCGTCTTATCCTCGAGTCGCTGCATGGCCGTTGAATAAATCGTATCGAACTCGGCATTAGCCGCATCCTCATTGCCCCCATGCACAGCTTTCAATTCTTCCTTTAGCTTCCCGGCCGCCTTTGGATCTGTCATGAGACGACGAATCGCTTCATCAGATCGATCTTGATTGCGTAAAAGCAAATTGTCCTTTGGATTGATAATCGATCGCAAATCCTGCACCTGCTCCAAAGATGTTTTTCCTTCGAATTCCTTCTTTGCTTTATCGCGAGCAACTTTTTCGTCAGCCGCAGAACGTGCTGCCATAGCACCACCAACACCTGCAATATATCCACCAATAGGAGCACCCAATCCTCCCGCACGCGCCATTGCGCCCCCTTTACGCGCCAGCCACTGACCAGCGGCGGCACCGCCATAACCTGTGCGACGCTCAATCTGGCGAGCAAGTTCTGCGCCAGCGGTCTTTGCTCCGGCACCGGCCATTTTTGCTCCGGCAGCACCAGCGCCAAGCACACCGCCGGTCAATCCGCCAGCTATTCCGACAGCCCCAGATCCAACTCGCCACGCCCCTTTTGCTGTTCCAACCGCAACTTTCTTGCCATATGTATACGGCGCAGCAATGGCGCCTTTCATGAGCCGATTACCCATTCCTTCATTGATAAACTTCGATGCCACCCCACCCATTCCGCTTGCCGACCCGCTCGCTGCTTGAAATCCAACGCCAATAATTACAATGCCAATCAGCAAGCTCAAAATTTTCTCAACTTGAAATGCTTCAGAATAAAGTCCAACCGAAAGCGTTCCACCCGTATCGGTCGCGGCAGGTTCATCGAAATTTTCACTTGCAGCAATAGATCCATTGCTTGCCGCAGCAAGCCCAAGCCACAAGAAAAATGTCATGATTGGCCCCAGCATGATGGAGCCCGTAAATTTTGACCACCATTGTTGAGATTGTCCGCCTGCTTGGGAAACAACATCTTTTGCGCCCCACAGGAAAAATGCCAGAGGCGAGATAATCACAAGCACCCAAAGTAAAACAATGCGATAAATAAATACCATTGCCAAAATCACGAGGGTGGCAAGCACCATGCCAAGCAATGCCACGGCCGCATAAGCGCTTCCCAAATATCCAAATGCGCTGACTCCACTTTCGCCACCACTCATGATGGCAGTTGCGTCCAAGCTCATGAGTTCATTGAGCTGGAACATATTCACAAAGTTGCCTGCAGCGATATCTTTGATTGCGTTCACGAATGTGAACATGATCACCTGTCCAAAGTCGATAAATAAAAGACAAATCAGCCGGCTAAAATTAACAGCGATCACAGCAAAAAAGATTTTGAGAATTTGATCCTGTGCTTCTTTAATCCCCTGCCCCTTCAAACCAAACATGGTCTTAATGGCAATAATGAGGAGCAAAATAATAATGAACATGTTCACCACGTCGCGCACCAGTGGCCACCCAATGCTGATAATATTACTCGTGCCAAAATCGTTATAGCCCAAAATCGGAATAATAATAAGGCCGATCGTGAGCGTAATGAGTTTCCCAAGTGCCCAAGCAATCACGTTGTAGATGAGCGCTAGTGCCGTGAGCAAGGTATTAATTGCCGTAACCCCAAGTGTATCGTCCTGTGCAAACGCGGCGTGGACAATAGAAAACGACAAAATCGCCACGCAAAAAACCGCAACGTAGCGATGCTGATTTAAGAAATCAGCAAACTTTCGGAAAAACGTCACTGTTCGTGACATAAGTAGTGAAATTATATCACGACAAGGAGATTTTGATTGCGGGATACCCACAAGTGTTAACCTCCACTTTTCTTTGCTGGCCCAAAGAAACCCTTATTTGTGTCATTGCGAGGAGGCCCCTGGCCGACGAAGCAATCTATTCGTCGATTTGTACGAATAAATCCTCCCAATTCGGATTTATTGATTCGACCAACAGAACTTTCTTTTTTCGAGATCCAGCCTTTATTTGTTTCTCCCTTATAATCGCTGAATCGATCCAATCTCCATACTCAAAATAGACTAATTTATTCACTCGATATTTCTTTGTAAAACCTGGAATGAACCCATTCCGATGCTCTCGTATTCTCCTAACGAGATCGTTGGTCACTCCGGTGTAAAGAACCGAGTGAGTGCGATTGGTCAAAATGTAAACAAAATATTGATGTCTTCTAAACATATTCATTAGATTGCTTCGTCACCGTTTTTAGACCAGTTCCTCGCAATGACACAAGAATAAGAGATTGCTTCGTCGCCAATTATCGTAGAAGCTCCTCGCAATGACACAGAGAAAAAAGCGCCCCAAAGGAAGTTCCGCTTCCTTGGGGCGCGAGAAGAAATGAGATGACGCTACGGGATCGTGAGTTCGCAGTCAAACCCCGTTCCGCCATTGCTCACCACGTCGGGCTCGACGAGAACACCGTCGATTTCGAATCGTCCGGAGTACTCGCCACTGCCATCCCAGTTGGCGCAGATCCACCACTGGTAGGCATCGTCCGTGTCGTCGCTATCGGTATCGGCTGGGGCGCCGGTCCACGGAACTTCGTCTTCGTTGTAGTCCTCCATTGCCACGTAGAACGTGCCGTTCACGGTCTTCACATCCCCGGAACTGCCGGCAATGGCCGTACACAGATCCGAGAACGTGCCAGAGGTGCTCACAGCCGGGGCCGTGTACCACCCCAGGTCGTACACCCAGAGTTCACCGTCGATGGCGTTTGAGAGCGGATGCCCGAGCGATCCGCTACTGTCGATTTCCCAGCAGAGTTCGCGCGAGGCCGAGTAGCTCTCGTCCACGCAGTCGCTTCGTTCGTCGATGGCGTAGTCGCAGTCGTCGTCCACCCGATTTTCGCAGATCTCTCTGCCATCGGGGTGCACGGATGCGTCGCTGTCATTGCAGTCTTCCTCCCCTTCCGCAGGAACGAGGTAGATTGCGACGTCGTGACACGTTCCGCCGGGCTCGACCGTGAAGTAGTGACTCACGCCCGAACCGTATCCGTCGTGATCGTGGTCGGCCCAGCAGTACACGATGTCGGTTTCGGGCTCGGCTTCGGTATCGGTGTCCGAATCCGTGTCGTCGGGCCCTTGTCCGGTGTCTTGCAGCTCTTCTTCAATGAAGTCCGGGAGCGCGTACCCGCACTGCGTCGCCTTGGACGCCGTGAGGCAGAACTCCCCTTGCGCGCAGCTTCCCACGCGCATTTGCACATGCTGAATCGCCCCGGACGGCACTTCGATGATCTCGTGGCCCCAGTAGTCCTGCAGCAGGAACGTCTCCCAGTGATCGATCGGGAGCGCGACCCCGCCCGAGATGGTGTAGACCGCGCTGTTTCCGGTTTCTTTGAGGAGCGCGCCGTCGCGAAAGACAGCTGAGTCGATTGCATACGGGTAGCCGTTGAAGCCGCTCATGTCCGCCGAGTGCATATTCATGACCCCGGCCGACGAGAGTCCCCAGGTTTGGAGGATCTCATCCTCGTAGGCCGAGGGCACAGCCATGCGAACTCGATTCGGGTCGTTGTACCGGCCCACGAAGAGCCAGGCCACGCCATCGTCATCGCGCAAGGCGATCACGGTGCCATCTGGCATGTCCGCGCCAGTGCTGTAGCAGTCGAACTCGCTTGGCGAGACGAGCGCCACATTGTCGCGGTAGGAGTAGTTCCAGTTCCAGAACGCGGTTTCGCTCGGGAACTTGCGCAGGGCACCTTCCTCCAGGAGGTAGAGATCGTTCTGGTCGGGCGTGGTGACGATCGTGCCGTTTGGGTGCCAGAGGTTCACGGCGAGCGTCGAGCGGTAGATGTGACCCCACGAGAGATCGCACCACAGGTCTTCGGCCATGACGTCGCCAGTCTCGCTCGGATCCGTGTCGCCTTCGAGCGCCAGGCGGAGTCCACGAATGGACGTACCCATGTCGGCGTCGAGCGACGCATCCCCCAGGTGCCGGCCCATGTGCACGTGATCGCCCGTGGAGGCCCCGGTGGTTCCTTCGAACCCCAGGATTTCCCCGGCCTCCACTTCCTCGCCGTTTTCGACGAGCACGGAAGAGAGGTGCGCGAGCACGATGTAGGTACCGTCCCCCAGATCGATGTTGAGATGCAGACCGAATCCGTGCGAGACGTCTTCGTCGTGCACGTACACGGTGCCGCCAACCGGCGCGAAGATGAGGTCGCTGCGGTTGTTCGGGGTGTCGAAGTCGATGTCGTAGGCCGTGGACGTGTAGATATGCGAGTAGTTGCCACCCACGCCCTGCGTGCACCGCGTTTCGTAGCCGTCTTCGAACGGGAGGTCGACCGTGACGGTATCGCGCCCGCCAAAGTCGCCTTCCATGGGCGCGGTGACGGGAATCCGCCCGCAGGCCACGAGGAAGAAGAAGTAGAACCCCAGCAAGCAGTTGAAGATGCGTCGCAACATGACGTCACCAATTTTTTGAAGGTCCGGGCATTCCCCCTTCGCTCTGTTGCACAGAGCTTCGGAGGACAGGTGAGATGGACTATCCACCTCCCATGAAAGAGGAATCGGGATCTTGAAATTTCATGGGAGAGCGGACAGGGGCCAAGAAAGCGACTCCCCAGACGCTTCCTTGGCCAAGGAAACTGTGAGCAAATCCAGAACATCGTTTGTCTGCAAAGCATGAACGCGTTTTGACCCTTGCAGCCGCTCGTCTGTTCCAGGTTCGCAACCTGTTTCTATATCCAACGTAACGCACGAAAATGCGCCACGCAATGAAATTTGCGGGTATTTTTGTTGACGCCCATGAACACAAAAAAAGAATTCACCGATGTCTATTTGGTGAATGTTGTTGACGGGCCTCAACAAAAGCTGGGGATGAGTCTTGACACCTTTTTTAGAATGTGTTACCTTTTTCTCGTTCCAGTGGACTGGTAGCTTAGTGGCAAGAGCGCCGGGCGGTCCTTAGCCTGGAGGTCGGAGGTTCGAGTCCTCCCCAGCCCACCACATTTCTTCCCCTTCGGGGGACTGAAGGCGAAAAATCGCCACCTCGTTCTCGCGCCCGGCAGACCTCACGGTTTGCCGGGTTCTTTCTTTTAAAGAATCAAATTAAAATATCGAAAATTTCTTTATACTAGGTCGCTCCCTTTAGAATCTTTTCCACGGCTTCTTGAGGCGACAGAACTCCTGTATCAATCATCAGACTTTCTGCGAATGGAATTGCTTCTTTTATCTTTTTATAATCGTGTAAAATCTGCTTGAGCACAGCCGGGTCCGTAAGTTTGTGAAATTCCTTTCGATCCTCTTGCCCCACACGCTTCATCAAATCTTCGTCGTTGCAAGTTAAGTGCACAAACAAAACCGAACCACCTTCTTCCCCGACGCGTTCGGCAATAGACTTCAAAATCTCATCATCGTGCTCCCCCGCCCTTGTCTCAAGTCCATAGGCAAACGTCATAATTAGACCCTTAAGATGCGCTTGAAATGCCGCGTTGATTGCCTCCGATCGTAATTTGGTTGCGAGATCGATAAACTCATCCGTCCCAAATTCAAAAAATGTATGCACGAAATCAGCCACCAAGTGATTATGGAAGAGTCGATAGCCGGTCTCTTTCGCAAGCAATTTTGCGATCGTGAGTTTCCCACTGGCCGGTGGGCCGTATAAGAGGATGAGGTGCATAGTTAGATAGAATGAATTTTCTTTGCAACAATAATTAATCGCGGGCTTGAAGTTGAATACCCACCAAATTGATAATCGCCGTAGATTTGTTCAATAAAAAATCCTGCCTGGCTAAATAATTCTTTCCACATCTCAAACGTTGGGTATGGCACCACCAACCCATGACTCGCATCTATTAACTCTGATCGTTCTGCATTAAACACGAGATCGGAATCAGGATGCTTCTCAAGATGATTCGTGAGACGAAAAACATTATCTGTATCGAGAAGAAAACTCCCGCCAACAACAATATTTTCTCCAATAGAACCCAACGCTTTCGACAAATTGATATTTGCCAAATCCGAAAAAAACCAATAGGCGCAATCGTATTTTTTCTCAAGCGCAAGTTCCATTACATCGGACTGAAAAAAATTTGGGGTACAGATTAGATTCTGATTCATTGACTCTTTTGCAAGATTCAAAAGATGGGAAGAAAAATCAACTCCATCTACACAATATCCATGGCGCGCGAGTGCATGAACATGACGCCCCTGGCCACATGCAATATCTAGAATTTGCTGATTCTTATTAAGATCAAGCGCTTTTACTAAAAATGCAACGTCCTTTTCAACATCGGCATCGCTTAAAAACTGAGCATGTTCGCTCAGATAGTCGCCGTGTTCTCCATAATAGTGTTTTGTGCCGCTCTCTTGTGATTGCATATGTATTTTGATGTGTTGATTATGCACGAAAGTTTCAAACCCCACAAACATCAATTCACTTTTTCCTCTCATCTTAGCCCCTTTTTCCACATTTCATCCCCCAAAAAAGCCGAGCAAAACATTGACAAAAGTCAATTTTTATGCTACGGTTAGTACAGAAAGAGGCCCTGAAAAGCCTCGTGAACCTTCCACTTTTCCCACATTCAGGGCACGCACTTGCGAAGCTCTGATATGTGGGACCTACCTACCGCGACTCAGGGGTGATCTTGCTCTTGAGTTGCACCCAACGACCACCCCGCCCGGGGCACTTCCCTTTGGAGGGAACCATGGTCCGCTCGTTCTTCGTTCTGATTGCCCTCCTCTTCGTGATGTTCCTGGGCGCGGGATGCAATCCCGACCCCTGCGACGACCCCGAGTTCGCTGCGGCGCACTGGACCGCCTGCGGCGGCGACACCGGCCCCGATCCCGAAGGGGAGGGCCTCGTGCTCGCGCGGGCGTACGTGCCCGACATGGACGGGGGCTACACCGAGGACACCGCGGTTCCGATCGCGGTCAAGAGGAACCTCGGTGACCTCGAGCCCTTCACCGGTCACGCAGGAACCCCGATCCCTGTTCCGGCGCCGAAGTCCTACCTCATCGGGTTTGGGGACATCACCCATACCGATCTCGCCGGTCTCCTCCCCGTCCACACGGACCCCAACGGGTTCATGATGACGTTCCGGGAGAGCATCGATCAGGTCGAGGTGGCCGAGGGCGAAGAGCCCACGGTCAAGGAGGGCTACGGCGATGCCTACTGGATGGGCGTCGCCCGAGTCACGGACTGCTTCGCTGGCGAGACCGGTGACGACTGCGAGGTCTACACCGAACCCGGTCAGCAACACGGTCTCACCGATGTGAACAGCGGCAAGCTGGAGCTTCCGCTCACGCTCGGCAACGATTCGTGGCTCGAGGTCGAAGGCGGCACGGTCAACCTCGCGGGGAAACTCGCGGAGAATGGTGCCGAGGTGATCCAGTCGGAAACGATCTGGCTCCCCGAAAGCCTGTTATTCGCCTACGGCGAGGAACCCTACGTGGCGCGCATCACCGTCGAGTTCTTCAACGAGTAGGTAGGCCGTTCTGTCCTCGCAACCTCCGGTATCGCAACTGCGAACGGGGGTTTTGTCTTTTTATGGCCCACCGCCAAGACTCAACAGGCCAATAATTATTGGCCCTTACAAATTTATGATTCACAATCCCAATTCTTGGGATTATTTTTTATATAGGCGCGGATGCGATTCAATTCGGATTCGGTACGGATAATGCGATCGTGGAATGAACGTTGCCATTGAAAATCATTCATCTGATTTTCATGGCACCATTTCGCCACACCGATTTTATATGCACGAATGATCGATGAAATCGATTGTGATAATTGCGTTTGCCATGGCACATCTTGTAGGGGCCAATAATTATTGGCCCCTACGGCATGGGATTCATTATTTTTTATCACAATAATCCCATGCACATGATCCGGCATAATAATCCATTTATCCAAACACACATTATTAAAATGTCGCGGAATTTGCATCCAATATTCATTTGCAATTTTTCCGATCATATTTTGAATCATGTTCCCATTTTGAATTCTGCCAAAATATTGCCCGCGATATTTTGTGCAAATCGTCACAAAATAATATCCCTCCTGCGAATAATCATATTCTGGCAAACGAATGAATTTTCGAATTGGCCAATTCTTCTTAAACATAAATCCCCAACAAATTATTGGGGAGATATGATTTTAGTTTCGAATATTTTTTTCGCTTTGTCAATGCTCGCTGTGGGACTAAGGCTTCACCGTAATCACGCCGTCATAATAAACCCACGGATCAGTCACATCTGTGCTAGATGTGGGGTATTCATCGTAATTACACTCACTCAAATCAGCCGTCAAAGCTAAACTGTCATACCCATCAAAACACCCTTCACTATCGTCGGTATTCAATGGGCCATATGTGCTGCTACAACTCCCCGAACACCAGCCCCAATTGTCGCGCACGTGAACGCGAGGCTGATACACACACGATGATTCATCGGTGCTCTTGCATGGGCTATTTTTCACACGGCCATCGATTTCGCTCACTTCGCAAAGTGGCAAACTGGCGAGTGTGGATTTACTGCAACGATAATTATGCGTGTAGTTGAAGTAATTTGGATCACAGCTTTCCGACGTCATTCCCCACTCCTCGTTGGTATCGCAATAGGTTGTGGTTTGTGAATCATCGGTTAGCCCACGGTGATTCTTATAATAGTTGTCCGCCTCTTCCGAGCCCGTAAGATCCAATGCACCCGACGTTCCATCCCCCCAATCCACAAGCACACGGCGAAGTGGCAGTTGATTCTTACCGGCCGCTGCAAAGAATTTCACATTGGCGCGGAAGAATCCATCCTCGGCACTTTGATCGCCGAGTTCTTGGTCATTGAGCGTGATGGCATTTTCCGATCCTTCACGGCAGTACAAGCCGTAGCAATTGTTGGTGTCAACCGACATCACAGTTGGAGGTGTGCCATATTCACGATCATCCCAGCTGTCTTCTATCGCTGCTGACGCCACGTCTCCCACAGAGCCAGCGCTTCCGTCCTCGATTCCATCATTGAACTGGAACTGGCTGATACTATTTGCAAAAAGCTGCGATAAAATATCGTGCACACCAGAGACGCTCGACCCACCAACACCATATTCCGTTTCGCTAATGCCGATGGTATCCCACGTGGATTTCCAAGGGAAGGATTTATCCTCAGCAAGTGAAAAATTTACAAACGAACGCGCGTCAACATTTGTGAAGTCTTCCACGATCACCGGATTAGTTCCACTCGCGCATCCCAGTGATGTCGGCGCGGTGATTTCAAACGTAGACGTATTACGACACGCAGCAATGATTGGTGCCATTGGATCAACATCGGCCTCTATTTGCGTTTGCGTTCGCGAAACACCGAATCGTGCACGCGTTGTTGTTTGAATGTATCCAAATGAACCGGTGAGTGCATCTGCAACCTCGAGTGTATATCCATCGGGTCCCATCACGCGATCTGTATATGCCGCGGCTGTAATTCCCAATCCATCATCCACTACCGTTGCGGCCTTACAACCAGGATAGAGTTCATATGCTTGTGAGTAATTGTAGAACCCGGTTGCATCAGTTGCGCCTCCCCCATCTCCATCTACTGTTTGCTCTTCATCAGCATCCAATGTATAGCCATATGTATAACGCTGGACCCATCCAAGATAGGCCTCTTGCCCCAATGCAACGCAGTCCTGAACCGCATCCGCAGCTTCATCAAATGCCGCTGGATCAGCATACCAATATGCATCACCGCTATAATCAAATGTCGTACCATCAATAGTCGATAAATCCGTCAGTTCCCATGAATCCTCATAGAATTCTGTGTACCCAGTGACGGCATTTTCGCATAATCCTCCTTCCGTTGTATACCCATTTTTTGGCACACAGACAAACGGGCAGTCGTTATCTTCTGTGCTATCGCCTTTACAATAATAATTATAATGAGTTGTTTCCTCACCAGATTTCCAATAATCACCGACAAGCAAGAAAAATCCTGGCGGACAACCGTCAAAGGCAGCATTATTTGCTACACAGGATTCAAACTCATCTGCCAGGGTTGCATCTGAATAGGAAGCCGATCGGTTCCGTTCCAAACAGGCAACTGTGCTATCGGTCTTGCTAGCTTTACTTGCCGTCACATTGGCATACGGCGCTACATACGCGCAATACGCTGTTTCTCCTCCATCGTATCCAGCCTCCGTATCTTTCCCATACAAATCCGTCTGACCTTTCAACTGATCAACCGGTAACCAGGATAGACATGCCCCAATCGCGCGGTCGCCATATAAGTTGGTGGCGCTGTCGCGTTCCAAACAATATCCCGAGAGCCCAACCATGGTATCTTCACGCGTAATTTTCTCACACGTTCCTTCGCTCGCAGATGTTGTATCAGGATCCTCATCATTCAAACAATCTGTAGACTCATGGCAAATCGCGCCGTTCAAACTTCCGCCTGAACACACCCCGTAGGATGAATCCATGGTCGTATCAACTCCCAAATACGCTGACTGACTAAGAGCCGAAGAAACTTTCTTGTATGAACACTCACATTCCTCACCCGGCGGACAATATTTTGCCTGTTCAAATCCTGAAACCGTGGAATATGCCGTTGCGTTAAATCGCGCATTTTCGCCCGTTGGCGCGGTTTCCACTGTTTCCGTTTCTGTCGTTCCATTTGCAACAAGCCATGTTTTCACAATCCGATCCGGGAATGGAGAATCCGCTTCTGGGAATGCACGGCAACTTGATTCTTCCGCAGTTTCTCCACTGAATTGCGCTCCTTGAATGGTAACAACACATTCGTCACGGTAGCAGGTTCCAACTTTGGAAATATCCGATGGAATACAAGTGCCACCGGCCGCGCCACAAGAATAATTCAAATCACAACTTCCGGTTTCTACAGCGCATTCTCCGGAAAGACAGGTGCCGTTTGTGCAATCCTCATCGTTTGTACAGAGTGTTGTGGAAATTGCATAACACGTTCCCACAATACAATTTCCAGTATTGCAATCCGTATTTGCCGTGCAAGCAGAACCTGAATCTGCGCAATACCCAACCTGACAGGCATCGCCATACCCTGCGGTTCCAGAGCAACTACCAGCAGCAAGACCAAGACGATAATCGCGGTTGATGTTTGAAGAACAAACGTATTGAGACGCGGCACCGATCGCAAGACATGGCGTATCGCTCTCACACGCAATATCCGTATAGTACGATCCGTCCTTTAAGGCACAAACTTTCTCTGGCGAAATATCTACTTGATCAAGATGCTGAACCGGATAAATATCCGGAACGGCATAGCCGGAATATTCTTCGCCATACCACGAAACATTACGATCCACGTAGCGCGCGGTATCGAGCACAATGGCTGGATCATCTGGATCCCACTTGGAACAGAATGAAGCATCGCCGGAATTGGAATACTCCGTGCACAAATCAATGGAATCACAAATGGTTTGATATTGACTGGTCTCTTCATCCCAAACCGTACGAGACGACGAGCATGTGAGCCATTCCGAACAGGAACGATCGCGATCGACTTGCAAAATCGTATTCGTGTCGTTTGTAAGACGTGTAACAGGAACGTCGCTTCCGATCACGAGCCCCGATACAGTCGTTTCGCAACTCCCGGAAACAATGTCGCCCGCATCACTTTCGTAATTTTGACAATCCGAATCCACAAGACACGATCCGCCATAAGAATATCCCACCTTTGCGAGTGGCTGACCCGACGTATCGTGAAGAAGCAAATTCTTATACGCGCAACGTTGCGCACACAAATCAACCGTGGTGCCGTCGAGCGCGGTAATCGTGCTCGTACCACTGCAATCGATTGGTTTCACCAGCGAATACGGTTCTTCGCCGTAGAGCACATCGGCGTGCACACTCGAAATATACGTTGCACTGGTGTTGTAATCTTTGCTTGGGTCGCCCGTATCGTAGAAAAGTACACACCCGTTTTCTTGGCTCACCTTGCCATTGCACTTTTGCGCGCCTTGCAAATCATCATCTTCGAGGCGCCCATTGTTTACAAAGTAGTAGGAGGTTCCGGTTGCCGACGTATAGAATTCGTCGTCTTCGACCGCAAGTGGATCGCGGAATTCCGAGCATCCATTTTCTGCCGAGGTGCAGGTACCAACCATGCCACTATAGGCGCTGTCGCCATTTTGCCAAATGCCCGATACTTCTCCACCCACCAAATAAGAACCAATATTTTTCGTGCAGGTTGCATCTGGTCGTGCCGTTGTGCGGCAATCCGAATCCAAACTACAACTGGCGCCATTATCTGAGCATCGCCCGGTGCCATAGCAGAAATCACTCGTGCCTGTTACAAACCAACCGTCGTATTTCTTGCTTCCGATTAAGACATTTGTCTTATATTCGCAAACGCTCGCACCCGGATCTTTGAAATAATACATTCCATCTGACCCGGCATCGTATTCTTCACACATCACCGCATCGCCCGAGCACAAACTCGTGGCATACGTATCCGGATCATTCACAAGATACGTGGACGTCCAACCAGTCACGATCGAACGATCTGCCGAGAGCGTTGGTTCCCCCAGTTCTTGGCATCCAGCGTCAGCAGAGGAACAGGTATCACCATCGCCAATGATTGCAAATAGATCCGTATCGGCCGGTACAACCACGGTCTCTGGGCCAAAGCTGATATGTGAAAGTCGTGCGTCGCCTGCCAAATCCGCTTCTGAAATCGAATACGAAAGATCAAATAAGCATGAACTTTCGCCCGCCATGATGGAGCAAAGCTTTGGACTGCTCGTGTCAAATGTTCCACCCGTTGCAAACAAGTAACAATTCGTTGCCGTGGTGACTGCCCCGCCAGGATTTGAGCAGGTGCCGTTTACAATTTCCGAGCCAATTGCAGTGGATTGCGCTGTGGTGTAATAGCCCGCACATCCAACACTTGAATCGCTACACAAACGACTGAATGATCGCAAATTCACGGTATCGCCTTCGGAACTTGTGTAGGCAGAACACCCTAAGTGATATTGCGGAGAATTATTGCCAAGCGAGTTTTGATCGCAAACTGCCGGCGTTGACCAAGAATTTGCAATGAGCGTCAAATCTTCTTCCCCTTCACGCAAAACGATATTGTCGATGTAGAACGTACCAGCCGTTGTTGGATTGAATACAATCACCGATCCATCGCCAAAGGTTGGATATTTACTTGATGAAATATCAACCGGTCCTACGGAATAGCGTTGCCACTCATCGGTGAGTTCTACTCCGTTTTCCATGACAGCATCAATGGATGGCGTACCCGATGCTTCCGTATCAAACCCGATATTGAGTTTGCCAGAACCCTTTGCCCAGAACGTGAGCGTATACGTTTTATTTGCGTATAAATAATTCGTGAGCGTTCCGCAATAATTCTCGCCATTATTTACCGTGCATGAACCTCCCAACACCGCACCCGAAGAAAGACAACCCGCTTCGGTGGCGCAGGCCTCTTGGTAGAAATAGGTCCAAATGGTATTGCCGTCTGACGCAATGGAGTGACCATCGGTTGCAACGGATTCATTGGAAAGCGTAACCGCGGTGGCACTTCCCGCATCCCAATCGCTCAAGGATCCACCTTCAAATAATTCTTCAAATACTTTTCGGCTATTATTGCTTTGACCGCCAGAATAATTTCGGCACCCATTTTCACTTTCTTTACATTCAATGCTTTCCGAACTCAAGCCATAGAATTTGCAGGTAGAAATCGCCGTGTCAAAATAGCCACCCGCGTCTTCACAATTTGCTTGTCCATCGTCCACGCCATCGGCATCGCCGTCGTTTCCAAGCCCGGCGATTTCGGTTTTACGATAGGTGGAGCATTGGTCCGATACCGTAACTGTATAATCCCATTCGCGGTAATGCAGGTCGCCATTTGCATCGTAAAATTCTCGACAATCCGGATTGGAGTAAATGTCGTCGTGTTCGTCGCATGTTTCCGTGTAGCGATCCACAATGAAGTCGCCACTGTCGTCGCTACAGGCAATGCCGCTTGCACTTGCGGTCCATGTTGTACACGGTGCTGCCCCAACATTGGTTTCTGCAACACCTCCGTAGGAATAGGATGTATTGTCGAGGTTTGATTCAAGCAAATACCAGGTGCGAAGTTGATAGCCCGTATCGTCGGACCCTTCCCAGGTATAGAACACCGCCATATTGTCGTCGCTTGTATTGGCGGCGGCCTGCGCATTGGTAACGCATGCGCGAAGATAGGTGTAGTACTCGTTTTGCTCGGTTGTTGTATTTGTAAATTCGTCGCACCCGACTGCCGTGGATTTACACGTGTCGGCCGTGGAGGCAATAAAGTAGAGTGGGAAATCCCCGTTTGGTTCGTAGCGAGTCGGCTCTTGCTTATACGTGTCGTACCCCACGCACGACGCCGGGCACACATCGAGTTCGCTCGTGATTGCCGAAATATCTGGATCGCCATTCACTGGCGTATAGAGCAAGCACCCCGCATCGTTGGCGCTACAAATTTGCGCATAATTGGCGCAGGCCGCCGGATCATCAATACCTCCGGTGCACCCAAGATAGCTCGGTGGCAACTTCACATAGGAACTTCGAGGCGTAGTGGAATATGCCACGTGATAACTTGTTGGCGTCTCCCCTTGCTCGAGTTGCATGTCGTCGATCCACGCGGACCCGGTCACAACCGAAAGCACTGCATTCACGCGCGCGGCTTTATCCAGAAGGGTTGGCGCGGTGAAAATACATTCAAATCGTTCGTAGCTTGTGGATGTTGGCGCGCCGGTGACTGTGACTGTATTTCCACTCACCGTACAATCGCCGGTATAGCTCGTGCCCGTAAGGTCAACGGTTTCCACGCCAAAGGCATCGGCTAAATCAAGCGTCACAGTGGCTGTTCCCGTGCCAGTTGCACCCTGCTTTGCGTAAAAAGAAAGATTATAGAATCGACTTTGATTCAAGGTGAGTCCATATTGCACCAGTTCGCTCGAGCCGGTTGTCACCGCGGATTTTCCCGTGCGAATTTGTGTTTGATCAACACTATAGGTGAGTGCGGTCCAATCCGATGAAAGCCACGCGTCAGGCTCACTATTGTCGTCCAAATCATTTTCAAATCCCGGATTCAAGAGGATATTCAAAGAAAGATCACTTGTGCGTGCGAGCACTTCCGAACACCCCGCAGCAGCATCGCTACAGGTTTCAGCTTTTGCATTCAAATAAATCCGATTTTGATACGCATCAGTTGCCGCCGCAGCCACTGCGGTATCGTTGATGGTTGGGAAACTGTAAGAACCATCGGCTTGTAATTCCTTCACCGATGAATACCACAAACATCCAACCGAATCAGCATTACACCCGGTGCGATCCACCGTGCTTGTAAGATAGTGCGCGGCTTCCCCGGCGCGATCGCTAAACGACAAACAGCTCGCAAATTGCGACTGGCAAGAATCGCCTCCAAACTTCCAGGTATTTTGTTCCCGTACGCAATACCCGTAGCCTCCACTGCAACTGCCGTCGTCGTTTTCCGAAATGCAACTTTGAATATCCACACATTCCTGCGCGCGATTGCTCGAGCCATTCATTTCCAAAAGCTGACCGTAGGCATAGGTGCGACACGTGGTTTGTGGGGCCTTCAAGACCCAATTTGGATCAATGAGGTGGCACCATTTGTGATTTTCATCAATTTGCCCATCGGTATTGCAATCATAAAAACCGTCCATGGCTTCTTGGAGCGTTACCGGATCGCTTGCGGAATTATATTGCGAATCCGCTGCGAGCTCCCATCCAACTGGCACAATGCGTGCTTTGCGAAGTTTCACTAAATTGCCTGCGCAAAATCCATACGTGGCACATTTTGGATCTTGATTGCGCGCCGTATCGCTCGATGGAATGAGCGCCCAATTTCCATTCAAATATCCCTCCTCAATTGCATCGGCGACCGTAAGAGTTCCGCCAGCACTTGATTGATTTACAGCCGAGGCAAATGCCGAATCCATGGCACAAGAAAAAAGCGGACGAATGCTATTGAGAGATGTTGCCGGGCAACTTGCGAGTTCCGTGATAAGCGAATAATCACTCACCTGCACAGGGCGGAATGTTTTGATCGAGCGGAAGAGTGCTTGCGCATTTGCACGTGAAGAAGATGAAAGCGCATCCGGATCAAATGGATTGTCACTGAACGTGGAACCCACATCTTCAAACATGCCGCCGTAGAACTTCTTCATGAGTTCTGACATGAGCGTATTTGTAAATACCGAGGCCATGCTCCCCCCAAGTTGCGTGAGCAAATTCGGATTACTCGCGGCCGCACTTTTTCCAATATCAAGCGGGGTTTCTTGCGCGATACGAATCGAATTTTGGAGCTGATCTCGAATCAGAGCCGCGGGAGTTGTCGTGTATCCGCTCGTTGCATCGGTTTGATTTAAAAATCCGCTATTTGCAAGAAGTTGTTGCGTATTGATATTGGCTGTCTGCTGAGAATTGATAAACGCTGCGCCAAATGCTTGCATGCTCTGTGAAAAATCATTGCTGTCAAATGACGAACTGAGCGCCGCAAGCACCGACGTGGTGCGCTCATTTGATGAGAGATCTTTATTGGAATTCACGGTTGCCAAAAATGCGTCGTAATTGCTCTTCATGGCCTCAAAATCAAAATCCGGATCTGCATTAAGCGCGGTGCCGGAACTTGCATTAATGAGTCCCTGTCGGAGCAAGGCCATGTTTCTTGGATTCGACGCGAGTCCTCCCCATTGCTTATCAAGTGTTTCAATCGTTTGCATGAGCACTGCCGCCCCCGCATATTTCAAATACGTGCCAATTTCTTCCCTCACCACCAGTGGGCTTTCCCCCGGGCCACCACTTGCCACCCAAATCGCTGCAGTTTCTGCGACCTGGTTTGCCGTGGAAACCAGCAAATTTAAAAGCGAACTTCCAACCGATGATACAATCGCATTTTCCGTCATTTTCAACACCTGTTTTGCAATGTCTTGAACCGTCATCTTTGTAACGATGGTTGGGTCGGTTACGACCATTTGTGCACGTGCGAGAAGTGGTGTACTCACCCCACCCGCCAACGCCAAACCAAGCATGATCACTAAAATGCATGGGCGGATTCGTGAATAAAGAGTTCGCAGAAACGTCATACAATTGCATCGCATTATTCGCTTGTGTCAGAGGACGTGGAATTGAGTTCAGCAAGTACCGAGGCGTAGAGTGCCATCACTTCGTCGTCTGTAAGTGCTTCCACAGATTGTTCATCAATCCCCGCGGTCACCAGTAAATCGCGCACATCTTCCACGGAAAGATTTTTGAGCGCTTCAAGAGATTCCGCTTCGGTCATGGTGGAAGTCGTGGTGGCCGTGATGAGCGCGGACGAATCTGCAGTTTCCGTTAATCCAAGATCGATCGTTCCCGACGGATCCACCGTGTCTGCATTCATACATTCCGTTCCCTTGCAATTAGGATCGGTGCCAATTTTCAGTTCTGTATCGTCGGTATACCCATCGCCATCGGTGTCGCGCAAATACGGACTCGTTTTATGAACATAGAGTTCGTTGAAATCCGTAAGACCGTCGCCATCGGTGTCGAGCGTTTTTTGCTCAGCGATTTCTTCGGCCTGCTTTTGAGAGGTGGTTTTGAACTCCGGCCCAATGTAGGCGATGTCGAACGGCGAGCCCAAATGATCGATCAAATAAAATGCCCCCAAAATAAATGCCAATCCCCCAAAACACGAAATAAAAATAAATCCTACTTTATGTTCTTTGGAGTAGGTCGGTCGTGTTTTTCGAATCACCACACGCTGTGTTTCCTGTGGCTTCATGATGCCAACATTATATCAAAAAACAGCGAAAAACGCTGTGGACAGGAATTGCTCTTTTGTTATTGCGACGCAGTTATTTCTGCGCCGTAGGGACGTTGCGTGCAACGTCCATAGAAATCGTCAATCTTTTCCAATCTTCCAGTGACAAATCTTGCGCACGAATCTGCGCGTCGAGTCCGCAAGATTTCAATGATTCTTTCGCGTTTTGCGCGGTAATGTTGAGCCCGGTCGACAAATTTGCTGCCAATTGCTTCCGGCGATGCTGGAAACCAATACGCGCGAGATCAAGAATTTTTTTCACCTCTGCGCGATCATGCGCAATAGGAACCAAACGAAGCACAGATGATTGCACCTTAGGCGCCGGCACAAACGATCCGGGAGCAACGTGGAATAAACGCTCTGGATTGCATTGAAGTTGAATTGCGAGCGATAAAATACCCGTCTCCCCTGCCTGCGCGAGCATACGATCGGCTTGTTCTTTTTGAACCATCACCACCAATTCCTTTGGCGGATTATTCGTGCTAAGCGCATTCATGATAATGGCGCTTGCCGCATTGTACGGAAGATTGCCAATGAGCACCCACGAGCGACCCCCAAGTAAGATGTCAAAATCGACCTGGGCCGCGTCACCCAATTGAATATCAACGCTTGGCAATTTCTCTTGCACCTGATCTGCCATGCGCGCATCGGCTTCAATGAGCAAAAGGCGCTCCACGCCAAAACGCTCGGCGAGTTTTGTGCTGAGCGCTCCAAGACCCGGACCAATTTCCACAAGCACGTCATCGTCTTGCACTGTGACGGCGTCGACAATTTTTTCAATGACTCCTTGATTGATCAAGAAGTGCTGACCATACGATTTTTTTGCGCCCATCATCATACGTGAATTTCACCCTGCCTTAAAATTTCATGCGCATCGTCCACAATTTTTACCGTGGTCGACGCCAATACCTGCGGGAGCACTCCGCCATCTACAAGCAGGTCTGGGTTGTCCGCGGCATGCACAAAACTCGCCTCCACCAGTGCCACGTCGTAGAGCGCGTCTTGCCCCGAGATATTTGCGCTCGTGGCAACAATTGGCCGGTCGAGTTCTCGTGCCAATCGCGCAGCAATCGGGTGCGAGCTCACACGCACAGACTGAAATCCGTCTTGCCCGCATGCTGGCGCAATGGGCGACCCAGGCGCAATGGGGGCGATGATATTGAGTGGCCCTGGCCAATACCGCGTTGCAAACTCGATGGCTTTTTGGGACATCACAACAAACTCGCTCGCACGCTCCAATCCTGGAAGAATCACAGGCAGAGCTTTCCCGCGATCACGGCTTTTGATTTCAAAAATTCGCTCAACTGCTGCGGCATTTGTAGCATCACATCCGAGTCCATACGACGTTTCTGTTGGAAAAACAATCACCCCGCCCTGTGCTAATACGTCGATTGCGTTTTGCAGTTGATCTTCAGAAATGATTTGCATATTAACGCGCCTTGTACCACTCAATGGTTTTTTCAACGCCTTGTGCAATGCCCGTTTTTGCTGCCCACCCAAGTGAGGTTTTTGCGCGCGAGGCATCGAGCGCATTGGCTTTGAGGACATCCACCACGTCTTCGCGATAATCTGGTTCGCGCTCGACGCCAACTGCCTTGCAAATCGCGTCGTACACCGCGCGCGTGGAGGTTTGCACGCCCGTGCCCAAATTATAAATCCCAGATTCTTCACGCTCGAACGCCTTCACAAATCCTTGCACCGCGTCTTCCACAAATAAATAATCACGCATGGTTTTTCCGTCGTTGTTCAAAAAGACGTTTTCTCCGCGCAGTAATCGATCAGCAAAAATCGCCATCACACCTGATTCCGCGCTTGAATTTTGTCGAGGCCCATAAACGTTCGACATACGCAAAATCGTATACGGAATGTTGTAGTGCTCGCCATAAAATCGCACATACTGCTCGCCTGTAAATTTCGAAATGCCGTAGGGCGTGCCCGGATGAATCGGCGCGGTCTCTGGCACAGGCAAAGATTCTTGATTCCCATAGACAGCTGCCGACGATGCAAAACAAACCTTCCCAGTACCAAACGCGCGGAACGCTTCCATCACATTCACCAGCCCTTCGATATTTTCCGTGACCGAAAGCATAGGCTTGGCAATGGATTCACGATCATATAAATGCGCGGCCAAATGAAAAAGCCCTTCCGGCTTTACACGACGAAAAATTTTCTGAATGGAAGAGGAACGAATGTCGAGGCGATAGTAAATCGCTTTGGGATTTTTAATCGACCTTGGTGGTTTTTGTTTATCGATCACGTGGACAACATATCCACGCTCAATGAGCGCATCGACTAAATGCGATGCAATAAATCCCGCGCCACCGGTAACGATTATCGATTTTTCCATAATTTTTTTATGTACGGACAACCCTAGGGTTGTCCCTACGATCATTGAAAAATTATCCCCTCGCCTTCATTCTCAAATACGCTTCTGCAAACGCATCTAAATCACCTCCAAGCACCGCGTCGACATCTTGCGTTTCATAATCCGTACGATGATCCTTGACCATCTTATAGGGATGAATCACGTAACTGCGAATTTGGCTTCCCCATTCTGCGCTCTTATGTGCGCCTTTCAAATCATCAATTTTTTCTTTGCGTTCTTCAATGAGTTGAAGCAACAGGCGTGATTTCAATACGCGCATGGCAACCTCGCGGTTTTGCTGTTGCGAGCGTTCGTTTTGGCAGGTCACAACGGTTTGCGTTGGAATGTGGGTGATGCGCACAGCCGAATACGTGGTATTCACGGATTGCCCGCCATGGCCTCCAGCCATATACGTATCGATGCGCAAATCTTTTGGATCGATTTCGAAATTTTTCCCTTCGACTTCGTCGATTTCTGGAATCACTTCAATTTGCGCAAACGAGGTATGGCGCATTTTTTCCGCGTCAAACGGAGAGATGCGCACCAAGCGATGCACACCTGATTCGCCTTTCAAAAAACCATAGGCAAGATGCCCGCGCACAGAAATCGTCGCACTTTTGAGACCTGCTTCTTCCGCAAGCGATTGCTCGAGGATCTCCACGTCCCAATTTTTTCGCTCCGCGTATTTCAAAATCATCCGCATGAGCATTTGCGCCCAATCCGATGCATCGGTTCCACCAGCACCCGCATGGAACGAAACAATGGCGCCGTGATCGTCGTATTCGCCCGTGAAGAGCGTTTCAACTTCCAGCAATTTCAAACGCGCTTCTAAATCGCTAAAGGTTTGCACAAGACTCGCGTCCTCCTCACCCGCTTCTTTTGCGAGCTCTTCAGTGAGTTCCAAATCATCCGCGAACGTGTTCCAACGGTCGAGCACATCTTTTTTCTGCGCCACCTCTTGCGAAACACGTCGCGCGGTTTCTTGGTCTTTCCAAAAATCCGGCGACGACATGATCGCATCTCCTTCTGCAACGGCAGTTTTTAGTGCATCAAAATCCAAAACACTCCGCGCATTCTCAAATCGCGCACGTAAATCCGCAAATTGTTTCTGCACGGGCGTCATGTGCTAGAACTTCAAGGCCTTTGCAAGTTGAGAGACAAGTGGCATTTCCCATTTTTCCCCTTGAAACGCTTTGAGGAATCCAATGATGGATAGCACAAAAATCGCGAGTGTAAGACCAAGGGCCAAGAACCAACCAATGATTGGGAACCATCCAAAGACCGTGTTAAAAATCATGACCCCAACGTCAATGATGAACAGGGCAAGTGCCTGCTTGGCATGGAATTGCGCATACGGGGATTCCTTGGCAAGCAATAACGGAATAAAACACAGAATGAAAATGTACCCAATGGCTGCAACCACTTTATGTTCTTCAACGTCGTTTCCAGCTGGAGCTGGCGCCTCGGGCACGATAGGAGCTTCTTGCATGTCTTCCATAAATATTTGGTTAAAATGTTAATTGTTTTGCAAATTCCGCCACGACCGGGATCTCAAAGCGTTTGCCTTGGAACGCCAATGCCATGCAGATGAATGACAGTATCATAAATCCAAAAATTGCCAAGCCAATGAGAAGCGAAGAGAGCCAATGCAAAAACGGTAAGCTCCCAATGAGCACACAAAAGACCGTGAACATGATTTCCATGAAAAACAAAATCATGGCTTGTTTCCCGTGAAAATACGCATAATCGGACTTCTTACTTTCCATGAGTGGCACAAACCACAGCATGAAAAAGTAGCCAATCATTGCCGCGCCACATTCACGTTTCGTTGGAATCATACAGCAAGCAGTATAACAAAAAACCCGCCGAAATGGCGAGTTTTTTGGCTTAGTACATGTCCATGCCACCACCTTGCTGTGGCGCGTGGTCGTGGTCAGATTTTGGAATTTCAGTAATTGCAGCTTCGGTTGTGATAATCATCGAGGCAATCGATGCTGCATTTTGCACAGCCGATCGCGTCACTTTTGCCGGGTCGATAATGCCTGCAGCGACCATATCCTGCTCATACGTATTGGTGAGCGCATTGAATCCATAAGCGCCTTCGTGCTCGAGTACGCGCTCCACAACCACATCACCTTTTGCACCAGCGTTTTCCGCAATCTGCCAAAGTGGCGACTCGAGCGACTTTGACACAACGTCAATTCCTAGCGCTTCCTCTTTTTGCATGGTTGCATCGCGAAGCACGAGCAAATTCTTTTTCACACGCAAGAGTGCCACACCACCTCCCGGCACAATTCCCTCTTCAATGGCGGCTTTTGTTGCCGACACTGCATCTTCAATGCGATGCTTTTTTTCTTTCATTTCCACCTCGCTTGCGGCACCGACTTTAATGACCGCAACACCACCTGCGAGTTTTGCCAAACGCTCCTGCATTTTTTCTTTGTCAAAATCCGATGTTGCCAAATCGATTTGATTTTTGATTTGCGCAACACGTTCTGCAATCGCTGTTTTGTCGCCAGCACCTTCAACGATTGTTGTGGCGTCTTTTGTGGCAATCACTTTTCGTGCACGCCCCAATTGTTCGAGCGTGGTGTTTTCAAGTTTCAATCCTTTTTCTTCCGAGATCACTGTGGCGCCGGTTGCAACTGCAATGTCGTCGAGCATCGCCCTTTTGCGATCGCCAAATGCTGGCGCTTTCACGGCGAGTGTTTGGAATGCACCGCGCAATTTATTTACGACGAGCGTTGCAAGCGCCTCACCTTCAACATCTTCGGCAATAAGCACGAGCGACTTTCTTCCAATCGCCGCGAGCGCTTCAAGCACGGGCAAAATTGTTTGAATCGAGGAAATCTTTTGATCTGTCACGAGAATCGACACGTCTTCGTATTCGGCCTCCATGCGTTCTTGATTGGTGACCATGTAGTGCGAAAGATATCCGCGATCGAGCTGTAACCCTTCCACCACTTCAACCTCAATGCCAAAGGATTGTCCTTCTTCAACCGTAATCACGCCGTTCTCGCCTACTTTTTGCATGGCCTCTGCAATGACGTTTCCAATAACTGGATCATTTGCGGAAATACTCGCAACTTGTTTTACGTCCACGCCACTCACCGGTTTTGCAATTGCGGCAATTCCTTTTACGGTTTCTTCGACCGCTTTTTCAATCCCGCGACGAAGTGCTTGAGGATCGATTCCAGACGAAACTAATTTGAGTCCTTCTTCAACCATCGCTTGCGCAAGTACGGTTGCGGTAGTCGTGCCGTCCCCTGCAACGTCATTTGTTTTTGATGCGACTTCTTTCACAAGCTCCGCACCAAGATTTTCCATTTTATCTTCGAGCTCGATTTCTTTTGCAACCGAAACGCCGTCTTTGGTAACCATAGGCGCGCCATAGCTTCGCTCTACAATCACATTGCGCCCCTTTGGACCGAGTGTGACTTTTACGGCATTTGCCAATTTATCAACCCCAGCCTTTAGGGCCTTGCGCGCATCTTCATGAAATGAAATTGTTTTTGCCATATCGTTATTTGATAATTGCCATCACGTCTTCAGAACGGATGATGAGAAATTTTGCGCCACCCACTTCAACTTCATCGGGCGCGTATTTTTTGAAAATAATTTTATCGCCAACCGCAACTTCTGGAGTTTGGCGCAAGCCACATTTTTGGAGTTTACCCGGGCCCACAGCCACAACTTCTCCGCGCTCGGAACGCTCGGCCTCAACGGTTTCTGGAATGATAATGCCAGAGAGCGTTACTTTCTCAACGTCGAGTGGTTTTACAATAATATGATCGCCTACAGGTTGTAATTGCATAATAAAATCATTAAGAACTCCCTAAACTTAGACGCTTAGCACTCGTCTGTCAAGAGTGATAAGAATGCGCAAATGCGCCCACAATTGCCACCAGTGTAAGCCCGCTCCAGAACGTCAAAAGATAGTGGTCCAATAATAAAATTGGACAAAGTGCGATGAGCGGTGCCCACGCAATCGAGAGCTTCTTTTTTTGAAAAAGAAAAATAATTCCAATCACGAGTAATCCTACCCCGACAAGTCCAATATCTGACAACAGTAAAAGGACCGTATTGTGAATGGGCTGATATTCCCAAACGGTTTGCCCCGGCAGTGCATCCTCAAGCGCGAGCGGATAACTGCCGATTCCATGACCCACAGTCCACCCGCCCTGCATCGCATCCGGCCACGTGGCATATTGTGCTAAGCGCTCCGACGTTGATTGCGTTTCGGAAAATGCAAAAAATCCAATGAGAAGTGCAAGCAGAATCCCCGAAACCCCCATCCAAAGTGAGGCGTGTTGTTTTTTGACCATCCAAACCACTCCGAAAATTCCACACCCTGCAAGAAGCGCAAACCACGCACTTTGCGATGCGGTGAGAAGTAACCCCGCGATGAGGACAGAAAAAATCCCGTAAAAATAAATTCGTTTTTCCTTCCACGCATTGCGGATGATCCAAAAAAGAATGGTCGCGAGCGCAAGAACTCCGCCAAAAATATTTGGATGCGAAAATGATCCATAGGCGCGCAAAATTCTTGCGCCTTCTGGAAAAAGAACTGCATCCCCCGGGCGCATAGCGTCTCGACTCGCAAGCCCGAGCCAACTCGAGGCCGGCGAGAATCCGAAAAGCATTTGAAATATCCCAAGCAAAATTGGCAGAAGAAGCCCCAGTGCAAACGATGAAATTGCGTACGTCCAGTTCACCCATGGTTGGACAAGCAAAACAAATAAGAACCCAGCCGACACAAGATGAATGCATTGCGCGAGCGAAAAAATTGGATCAAGCGCAAATAAAAATGACAATGCGAATGCGAGCGCCACACTCCCGAGTCCAATCAGCTGATGACGCGAGAGCGCAATGTGCTTTTTGAAAAGCGCAAAAACAAAAATCCCAAACAAAAGAATTTCCGTTGCGTACAAACTCATCACTAAAAATTGCGATACCTCTCCGGAGATTTCTACACCTCCAAACATCCATCGCGTTTGCCATGGCAATAGGAATAAAAAAACGCACAGACCATAATTTAGTATCCGTTCTGCTGACATAGACGCGCTATATGATCGCGCACGTCTTGGCGTCGATCATTCAAATGAAATTTAAGCATGTGATCATTGATGAGCACATTGCTTGATTGATTTGCAATGGAGGTGATATCTCTCGGGAGCCAACGCGTCTGTACCCACGCAGCCAACCGTTCCGGGCACAGACTGGGCAAAAACCACGAGCGCGTTTTTTTCATGCGTGCACATCGCCACCCGTAGCCCGCATGCGGAAGCTCAACCCCTGCCCACCTATTCTTTTTGAAAAATGCGTCAAACACGCCCGGCTCACGTTCATACACGGGCACAAGGGATTGCATCCACGTTGATAAATATGGATCTCCGCCTTCGAGACGCAACATCGAGAAATCTTCTGCATCGCTGTCGGCAAAAAAACTCACATCCACCGGATTGCGTTTTGTTTCATGCGGGCGCAACCGCAAGAGCATAAGCGGGAGCACAGCCATCAGGCGCGCACTCCAAACGCGATTGCGATGGACCAAGACAAAAAAATCAATATCACTTTCCGGACGCGTAAAATGCAGTGGCAAATTATTGCACAGCGCCACGCCTCGCACCCACGGAATTTTTGAAAGATAAAAAAGAACACGGCGCGCACGTCGTTCTTTTTGCATCGCATTCACATAGCGATCGTGGCGATCCAGAATTTGTGTTTTGAGATCCCCCAGTCCCCAATACAATCCCTCGTGCGCGATGCAAGAAATCGTGTTTGATTCGAGTATTTGCAAAACCTCCTCAAAAGAAATATCCAACGTGCGGAGCCATTTCCATATTTCAAACGCGGTGAGCGGATATCCAAAAAAAGAAAAATACGCGATCACCTCAATAATCTGTTTTTCAGGTGCGTTTAGCATAGGAAGCGCCTTTTGAAATCGCTGCGTTTCCTCCCACACGTAAAAGATGCACCACGCCAATCACAATAAAAATCAAATCACGCAAGCGCACAATAAAGGTAAACGCCACGCCATTGAGGGGAATCCCAAGCGCTGCAAATACGCTCGTATAGCTTCCTTCGTAGAGCCCCAGACCACCCGGAATTGGAAGCAAAAGCACAAGCCCCGGAATCGTGGCTCCAAGAAATGCCTGACCAAACGTTAAATCCACGCCAAAAAAATGCGATAAATAAAACATCTCAATCACGCGGAAGCTCAAGGTACAAAATGAAAGAACCGTCACAAGAACAAGAAGCCAAACGCTTTTTTGTAAAAACGCTGCCATCATGGTTTCCATTTCAACAATCCACTGCGCGAGCGTTTTAATCCGTTTGGAGCGCACGCGCATCAATCGACGCGCCAAGGGCGACAAGAACCCCCAGCCCCATTTGAGCGTAGAAAAAAACAAAAGCAAAAATCCCAAAATGACTCCCAAAATTCCAACCGCCACACCCACATCTAACCCTTCGAAATTTCCAAGCACGGCAAATCCAAATCCAGCCATGACAAAAAGCACAAACGCCACAAGCTCAAACGCAATGTCGAGTGTGACCGCACTCGTACCCGCTTTCACTGGCACGCCATCGAGCGATAGCATGGCAATACGCGCGGGTTCGCCCGCAACTTGCGCGGCCGGAGTAAGATAACCAATCGCGTAGCCGGTCATGCGGTGCATATACAAGCGCCAGAAAGAAATTTTTTGGTCCTTTGGAAGATGTGCTCGCAAAATCAGATACCAGCGCCACACATAGACCGTAAAATTCACAAGTGACAAAAAAACATATCCCGCAAATGGGAGGACCCCAAATAACAGGATATTGGATACAATCGTTCCTAATCCTTCACGCTGAACGAGCCATGCAAGTAACCCCGCTCCCAATAAAAAAGAACCAACAACAAGCAGGGTGTGGAAAATCTTGCGACGTGGCATAGTGTCCCTATTGTAAAACAAAATGCGCGCAACCGCCACCAAGGCCATTGCGCGCATGTTCTCTTTATTTCTTTTCTTCCACCGCCTTCTTTTTTGACGGGAACATGATGAGATAGGTCACGATCGATACGAGTGTTGTTGCGAGCCAATAGAGCATCACGCCACCTGGAAGCGACGTCACTCCAATGACGAGCGACATGACCGGCATCACATAAAGCATGGTCTTGCTCATTTGCGCGGCCATATTTTCGTCCATCGCGCCTTTTTTCTCGCGCACTTCTTTTGCCGGCTGACGCGCCATGGTTTGTTTCACCTGGAAGTATTGTGAGGCCGCTGCAAGAATAGCCAGAGGAATGGAAACGACTGACAAATCCATGAACCCCAGGAACATCGGCTCAATCACGCCCGGATTTGAAACAAAGGAATAGAGCATGGTTGCGTCCACGGCGCCGAGTCCGTTGCGAAGCGCCTGGAAGAGTCCAATGAACACGGGAAGCTGAATGAGAAGTGGCAAACAAGATGCGAATGGATTCACCTTGTGCACTTTGTAAACGGCCATGAGTTCTTGCGCCATCTTCTCTTTGTCGTCTTTGTATTTTGTTTGAATCTCTTTGATCATCGGCTGAATCTCTTGCATGTCCTTCTGGGACTTCATGGATTTGTACGTGAGCGGGAACAAAATTCCACGAATGATGATGGTGAGAATGATGATGGCAAGTCCCACGCCACCAAATGGCAAAATGTCGTACAAGAAAACAAGCAAGTTATAAATCGGCTGATAAATAACCAGGGTAAATATTCCCATATTATTCTGCGACTTCAGGGGTTTGAAGCTCTTGTGCAGGCGCTTCCGCGACTTCCTCGGTGGCGATATCTGCAGGTTTTTCCTCTGGACTTACACTCACGCGCCAGCCGGTGAGTTTTGCCGCAAGCCGAACGTTTTGCCCACCACGACCAATTGCAAGTGACAATTGATCTTCAGCAACAAGCGCGGTCGCCACTTTTTCTTCTTCATGCAATTCAATTTTCACAACCTTGGCTGGTGAGAGCGCTGCGGTGATAAATTCTTCAATATCATCATTCCATTCAATCACGTCAATTTTCTCCCCACCGAGTTCGGCGATAATGGTTTGGATACGTACTCCGCGCTGACCGATGCAAGCACCAATCGGGTCCACCGATCGCTCCGTACTTGCAACAGCAATTTTTGTGCGAGATCCAGCTTCACGTGCAATAGCTTTAATTTCAATGGTGCCTTCCGCGACTTCTGGAATTTCAATTTCAAATAAGGCACGCACCAATTCTTCGCTGGCGCGGGAAAGCATAATTTGTGGCCCGCGGGTGCCAAGGGCGACTTCGCGCACAAATACTTTGATGCGATCGCCGGAATTATAACGCTCGGTTGGGATTTGATCTTCTGGCAAAATCACGCCAACCGTGCGACCAAGATCCACTAAAACAAGGCGTCCTTCTCGACGCTGAACCGTCCCAATGAGAACCTGACCTTCTTGTTCTTTGAATTCGTTAAAGACAATTTCGCGTTCTGCCTCGCGCAATTTTTGCGTGATCACTTGTTTGGCAGTCATGGCAGCCATACGACCGAATTCTCCTGGAAGCGGCAACTCGGTGCGCATAACGTCGCCAACAGCGGTGTCAAATTTCAAGACGCGTGCGTCAGAGAACATGATTTCGGTTTTTGGATTGAATTTTGGCCCTTCTTCTCCTGCTTCAACGAGCTCTTCGCGCTCTTCATCTTCGGGCATCATGAATTTGCCTTTCGCTGCCTCGCGCGCTTCACGCTTGGCTGTTTCTTGCGCTTGCTCTTGGCGCATTTTTTCCATTTCTTCTTCTGGCAAATCCTCCACAACGGTTTTTACGTCAAACGCGCGAACCGAACCATTAGTTGGATCAAATTCAATTTCGATATTTTGCATCTTATTGCCGTAATCTTTGCGATACGCGGCAGCAAGGGCGCTTTCGATGGTTTCCATGACCGCTTCATAGGAAAGACCTTTTTCTTCACAAATTTGGCGGATGGCTTGTTCGATTTCTGATGACATAGAAAAATTAATTCAATTGTATGGACGTGGTTTTCTTTGAAAATGAACCCGGCAGATCGCCGAGTTCACCAATGGCCGGACAATATCATAAGAAACCAAAATTGGCAAGTTATCCCCCGATTCCCTCAATAATTTCCACATGCGGAGGGTCTCCCCATTCAATTGCCACCACATCCATCCGCCACGGAGTCTCTTCCAAATGATGCTCACGGAGATAAAACTCGACCGCACGCATGAGTGCACGGATTTTCCGGTTTGTAACAGCCTCTTCGGGATATCCAAACGTATGGGTCTGGCGCGTTTTTACCTCAACAAAAACGATCTCATTGCCATCTTTGGCAATCAGATCGATTTCTCCCCCTTTTGTTTGATATTGACGTTCCAAAATCTGCAGTCCCTTTTTTCGGAGTTCACGCTCTGCAAGTAGCTCGCCACGGTCTCCAAAAACCCTGCGAGGCGTTTTCATATGCTTATGAGCGGCGATTGGATCGTGGAAGATAGGCGTTGAATGCAGCCTGCTTTTCTCGTTCTGCCTGAAGCGCAGGCGCTTTCTTTTTGGTGTAATAAACAATCCATCCAATCCAGCCTGCAACCCCAGCAATCCAGAGCAAGAACCAGAAGCGCGCCCCAAGGAAGTAAACAAGTTCGTAGGTGAAGAAAAACCACACAAGCCCCAGAATCCCCATTACGAAAAACATCCGAGCAATCGAGAAATAAACTTTTTTCATTTCCGGATCGGCTTTTTTATTGCGCGCAACCATGCGAGCAATCGAGCCCACAATCACAAATCCACTGAAGAGGAAAAAGAAAATCTGTGAGTAAACCGGGCTAAGACCATTTGGGAAAAGCGCGAACCAGAAGCTCAAGTCAAAAATGGGTGATGTCATAGGTGGCAAAATATTAGCGCCCGCGGGCCGGGGCGTCAAGGAAGGAGCACTGATAGCCCCAATGCGTCTCTGGAAGCGCAAGCCACTTGAGGCGTCGGACGCCCGCTTGTGCGAGATGTCGACGCGCCTCGTAAACATCCATCCGACGCTCAGCTGGTGGAGCCACCGGATGGGCAATTTTTTTCTGCCAATCCACAATCACAAGCGAACCGGATGGCTGAAGCACGCGCTTCACTTCTTGAAGTGCCGCGGCAAAATCCCCAGTCTGCCACAAGTTATTCACAAAAAAGACCACATCCACAGAATGATCTGGAATCGCAATGCCGCGTGGTATCTCATAATTTCCCCACACATAATCAACGTTTGTGCACCCGTGATGTGCGCACGTTCCCCGAAGCATATGCAAATGCGCCGGCACAAGATCAACTGCATACACGTGGCCATCTTCTCCAACCACACGAGAAGCTGGCACCACCAAATGTCCATGACTTCCACACCCAAAATCCGCAACCGTCATATTGCGTTCCACTCCGCCGTCGCGAAGCAAGTGATAAGCATGAAGTAACGTGCTCCCTGCGCTCATATTATTTCACTCCAAAAAGACTCATAATCATCCCGCCAAATACGACATCAAATAAATCCGTGGTAATAATAAATCCCACAATAATCACCAGCACTCCCATGAGTTTATAAAACGTCCGGGTGCCTCCGCCGCCAAATGTCCGCTCAGCCCAGGCATTCATGCCAATCATTTCAATGGCCCAACTTGTTTTCCAGACCATAAGAATCCCAATGGCTGAAATAAAAATTCCCAGGAGGATTTGCTTGAGCATAGACTTCACTCATTATGCCACAAACAGAAAGGAGTCGCTAACCTCCGCGACCCCACGCTCCACACCCAGTTCATAGCCACCGCCGAATTCTCTCTGCAGTCGGCAGCAACCACGAATTCGTAATGCCCCGTCGTTGAAGTTCACTCCGAAATCCGTTAATCGTCATTCGGAGTTCAGCAAGCGCCCAGACAAGCTCTTGGGCGTGCCGATGCATTTCTTCCCAATCCCGCGCATCCTCGGGATGATTGAAATGGACAAGGGCAAGCATTGCCCGCACGAACTTGATGCGCCAGGTATCGCCTGAGCGAATTTCCTGACACTCTCGCACGATGAGCGCGGCGACATCTACGTCACCATCATGACCTCGTACGCCATCCACGTTCCCTCCTATGGCAGTGACACACGATTGTGGCTCCAGCATCTCTACTGTAGTCCGCGCCGGAGAAAAGTCAAACAAAAAAGCGGCAGGTGACCTGCTGCTTTCTTGGTGGATGCCAAGGGATTCGAACCCCTGACCTTCTCGGTGTAAACGAGACGCTCTAACCAGCTGAGCTAGGCATCCATGAAATGTGGAGGCAATATAGCAGAAAAAAATCATTTTGACAAGGGATCGGCGTTGACGAATCCTGGAAAACAGGTTATAGTCATGCCGCAAATATGCGGACGTGGCGGAATTGGTATACGCGCTAGCTTGAGGGGCTAGTGCCTTCACCGGCTTGAGGGTTCGAGTCCCTCCGTCCGCACCAAAAATACCTGGATTTATTCCGGGTATTTTTGTATGACTCGAGCAAGCCAACTGCTTGGCTTGCGAAGGGACTCGAACGCCGGAGCCATATTCTGCCACCAGGCAGAATGGCGAGGCGGTGGCTAGGCCAAAGCGAGTGACGACGAGCTTTGAGCCGAAGCCGAGTCCCTCCGTCCGCACCATCCCCCTTCGCTCAACTTTGTTGAGCTACGGAGGGATAGTTGGAAAAATCATCTCATGCGAGGTGATTTTTTGATTTAGTGATAAACTTGGAATGAATAATTCTATTCTATGAAGAAACTCCCCTCAAAGCCACCAATAAAACGATCACTCCAAGCCATGGTTGGCGCCTCCATGCTCATTACCGGATGCGACGAACCACCGGAATGGCTGACCCCACTCACCCCGGAAGAAAATACACTAATGACTGACTACGTTGACGTAGCCGAAATGGAGCAACAAACGGTCGCCAAACTTATCATAGCTACAGATATTCCCGTATTTGGTCTAGACGGGATTGAGAGCAAGGAACAGGTCATTGCGGATATTCAAACCGTCACAGATAATTTGAAATTTTTGCACGAAGACGGTCGTATTTATACATATGATGACGAAGTACTAAGACATCATTCGGATGCAGTTGCTTATTATCATGGCGTGTTTCGAGATAACGCCCCTTCAGATAAAAGTGTGCATGATTATATCGGGCTCAATAGAAATTTTGATTATTATTGGGGGCCGGACGTCCTCATGCACGAATCGGGCCATAATATTTTTGGAGGACATTCAAAAGAAATGGTTCGGGTACGTGATTTGAGAGAAGGTGGCGACCTTAGTATCACCGACGAAGTGTGGACGCAAACGATTATCGAAACGCATGACTTCCCCTATTTTTTAGGCGAATACTATGATGCTGTAGGTAGATTCTTATGGGGATTTGATGTGAGGAATGAATATTGGTTGGAACATACGATAGCTGCAGTGCAAAGTGGAGAGGCTTCCCCCAAAGAAGCTCGAGAGGAGTTTAATCGATTCTTTCTCACACCAGAAAGATACCCAGCATCCGGATTACACGGCTCTGATGAAGAAGAACTCTCAACATATGGAGTGGACAGGGATGAATTTATTGAAGCATTTATGACACCCAGTTTGGATGCATACTTCAAGCAACAACACGACGAATTTTCACAGGAACTTGAAAAGGCGATCCGAGAGAGCAGTGAGGCAAGCACAGAAATCAAAAACCAAGGCCTCTTGCGACGCTAAAGAAAAACCCGTCTCCTCCGAGGCGGGTTTTTCGTTTTTCATGGACGTAGCATCCTCCTTCGCTCTTCCAGCTTCGGTAGGACAGGCGCTACGTCCCTACGGCGAATCAGGAAAACTTCCGCTCCTTCCCTGTAATCATCTTTATCCTCCCCGGGAGCACACTCACGTGAAATTCTTCTCCCTCAAACAGTTCGCCGTCCACCGATAAATCTACTGTCGGGCCACCCGTCATAATTTTTGCATGTGTGACCGGCACCAACGTGGCCGGCGTTTTTTTGCGAAACACTGAATGACCCCCGTCGCGCACAACGATCTCGATTTTTCCGTCGATGGGGTTTGCCGCGCGAGCAAGCGCATCGGCAAATGTCATATTGCGCACTTCGACCGTTGATTTCTTTGGCGGATAAATTTTGAATTGGCCCTCGCATTCAACGGTCATTTCCGGGGAGGTTTGAATAATAGCTGTATGCAAAAATCGGTGGCCGCTCACAACTCCAATGTCGAGGGACTCCACAATGCGCCCCGATAAAATATCACAGGCCGTTACGCCTTGAGGCATACCCAAAATATCGGCAATCGCATTATTATCTTTTGTCATCGGGATGATGCCTAGCACCACATCTTCATCACCAACCGCATCAATCACTTTGCGGAGCGTGCGATCGTCGCCAACCGCAATGACGGTTTTTGCGCCTTGCGCCACCGCGTCGCGAATGAATTCGCCAGGATCGCGAAAAAGCGCTAGGCGAGCAATCTTCCCGCTGATACCAAGGTCAGTAAGCCGAGTTTCCACGAGTGCTAGTTCCCGCTCAAACTTTTGACCTTGCACGAACTCATCGTAGACGTAGTAATACACATTACTCGGCCGCCTTAGTGCCGTTCATGGTTACTTTTCCATTGAGGGTTGCCCCGGGCGCAATGGAAAGCACTTCAACTTCAACGTCACCGGTAATCTTTGCGGTCCCCGCAAGTTCCAGTCGACCATGAACGTTCATATTCCCTTGCACTTCGCCTGAAATCGAAGCATTTTGTGCTTCGACCGTAGCGCGAATAACAGCAGCATCGCCAATGCGCAAATCGCCTTCTGTCTTCAAGCTTCCGCTCACTTCGCCCTCAATGACGATACTCCCTCCACTTTGAAAATCTCCCTCCACGCGCACGCCATGCGCGATAATGGTTTCTTCGCCAGATCCTTTTCCCATACAATTCAGTTAATTCTACTGGCTCTATGTTAGCCATATGTAAATAGGAGCGCAAAGCTCCTATCCACAGCCCCCATTTTTTTCCCTGTCTACATTTCCTCAAGTGGCTCAATGCAAAGCAAGCGCAAGGCATTCTCAAGTGACTGTCGCACGGCCTCACAAAGCATGAGGCGCGCCCCAGTGAGTTCTTTTTTCTCTTCATCAATCACATGCACCTCGTGATAAAACTCGGAGAACAATTTTGCAAGCTCAAACGCCCACAGAGCAATGGCAGACATTTGAAATGTCGTGCCTGCATCGAGCACAACCTCTGGATAGCGCGCAAGCTGGCGTACGAGTGCAATTTCTTTTTCATGCGTCAATAGCGTTGCCTTCCCTTTTGATTTGATTTTCGTTTTCTTTCGGATCGATTGAATGCGCGCCATGGTATACAAAAGATATGGCGCAGTGAATCCATCAAAGGAAAGCGCCTCTTCCATGTCAAACGTAATAATGGATTCCGGATCTTGGCGGAGCATCATGAACGTCATGGAAGCAATCGCAAGGGCATGCGCGGTTTCTGCCACTTTTTTCTCGGTCCAATCTTCGTGACGATTTTTTGTTTCTTCCAAGAATCGCGCTTCCATGGCGTCACGCAAGGTTTCAAACGTCACAATATTTCCGGATCGCGACGACATCGCGCCTTCTGGCAAGGTCACCATATCGTAGGCAACATGCGTGAGTGGTTGAGTGAACCCCATGCGTCGAAGCGTTGCAAAGACTTGCTTGAAATAAAGCGACTGACGCACATCCACGACCACAATCTGACGATCGGCACGGTAATCTGCTTGTTTTTTCAAAATAAGCGCAATCTCTTTTGTGGAATACAAGGCTCCTCCGTCAGATTTGAGCAAGAGGAAAATCCCCAAGCCTTCTTCTTCCAAATCCATCACGACCGCACCCTGACTCTTTTTTGCAAGTCCGTCGGTTAACAGTTTTAATACAATCTTTTTCCCCTCTTCTTCAACATCGCTTTCGAAATACCATTCATCGGGCGCAACGTGAAGCTCTTCAAAAATTTCTTTGAAGGCCGTTATGCTCCACTCGCGCGTTTCTTTCCACTGCGAATAGTAGGGCTCTTCTTGCGCTTCGAGTTTACGTTGCACTTGTGCAATCTCTCCTTTTGCTTCTTCATGCGCATCCACGTAGGCGGTGGCCTCGGTATAAATTTTTCCAAGCCAAGCCGTGCGCCCATCTTTTGGCACATCCTCGTCTTTATGGAATTTTTCCATGGCCCAAATCGCTTTTGCCACATGCGCACCAATATCGCCAATGTAGGCAGCGGCCGTCACCGTATACCCGTTTGCGCGAAGCGTGTTGATAATGGATTGCCCCAAAACTGCATTGCGCACATGTCCAATGTGAAATTCCTTATGCGTATTTGGTTGCGCATAATCCACAAGAATAGATTTTTTTTCGCCCGAAATGCCCTCACCGTATTTCTCCCCAGAGGCCAAGATTTCTTTGAGAACCTCTTGCGTAAGCGTTTGTGTATTGAACGTAAAATTAACATATGGCCCGGCAGACACCACTTTTTCAATATATTCGGTTGGCCCAATCTTTGCCGCAAGTTCTGTGGCAACTTCCACAGGATTTCGCTTCAACCCTTTTGCGTATTCGAAAACTGGAAACGCAATATCCCCAAACTTTGGATTCGGTGGCGTTTCAAATAAATCCGGGTGAACCGTATAGCCCTTCCCGATTGCATATTTGAGCGCCTTCACCACGTCGGCAGTTGCGGTTTGTTTTGCGTACATATTAAACGAGTTTTGCAAAATTTCGTTTTCCACGTTGCAATACGACGCCGTAGGTTTCGACCGTGAACGCTTCGTCGCCAATCACCACGCCGTCGATTTTCACCGCTTGTTGGGCAATCAGGCGTCGCGCCTCCCCTTTGGATGACGCGAGATGTGTTTCCACGAGGGCGTCCACAATCCCAATCGGGAGCGTGAGCGAAAATTCCGCAATCTCTTCCGGTTGCTCGTGATGTTGGAATAAGCTCACGAACGCTTCTTCTGCAACATCGGCTGCTTTGGCGCCGTGATACATGGTAACGATCTCTTTTGCCAAACGCGCTTTCAAATCGCGTGGATTGACGCCCTGTTCGAGTTGAACTTTCATGCCTTCCACTTCTTCTTTTGACACGTCTGTTGCTAGATCAAAATATGGCAAGATCATCGAATCATCCATCGCCATGAGCTTCCCGTACATTTCCTCTGGCGCGTCGGAGAGCGCAATGAATCCGCCCTCGCTCTTGCTCATTTTTTTGCCTTCATCGTTTGTGAGGAGCTTCATGGTGAGAACAATTTTTTCCTTCTGTTTCAGTTCCTTCATGAGATCTCGGCCGGCCAGCATATTAAACATTTGATCTGACCCGCCAATCTCAACATCCACGTCCATCGCAACGGAATCATAGCCCTGCATGAGCGGATACAAAAATTCATGCAAATAAATCGGCTTTCCATCTTTCATGCGATTTTCAAACATGTCGCGCTCGAGCATTTGCTGAACGGTAAAATGCGAAGAGAGGTCCAAAATTTCTGTCATCGTGAGTTTCCCAAGCCATTTATGATTGAACATGATCTTCACTGGATTTTTTCCCGTAAAGCGCAGAATCTTTGAGGCTTGTTTTTTATACGTTGCAGCATTTGCAAGCACTTCCTTTTGTGAAAGCGCCACGCGCGTTGTGGATTTGCCTGTCGGGTCCCCAATCATCGCGGTAAACGATCCGATTAGCAAAATCACCTCATGCCCCAATTCCTGAAACTCACGGAGCTTGCGCAAGCCAATGGCATGCCCAATATGAAGATGCGGAGATGTTGGATCAACCCCTAAATAGATACGCAACCGTTTCCCGCTTTGAAGTTTGGACGCCAAGAACTCGGAAGACGGGTAAACCGCCTCAACACCGCGTTCAAGGACTGTTTCGATTTGATCTTGGTTCATATTAGGAAAAATTGCTAAGCGTACTTTCGATTTTTTGAATACGTTCAAACGTGGCATCGCGCTTGCCTCGCTCCTCCTCGACAACCGAAGCCGGTGCGCGAGCAACGAACGATTCGTTTGCGAGTTTCTGGTCCAATGATTGCATGTAACGCTTGGCGTCTGCAAGTTCTTCTTCGTAACGCGCCTTTTCTTTTTCAACGTCTACGAGTCCTGCAAGCGGAACAAAAAGCTCCATGTCGCCCACCAGGACGGTGGCGGCTTTTGCCGGCTTTTCACCTTGGAATTGCGTGAAGGATTGAACACGCGCGAGCGTTTTGATAATTTCTTCCGCTTCCGGTGAGAGGTGCCCTTGCACGATTACGTCGAGCTTCACTTTCGGATCGAGTCGATAATTTGAACGAAGGTTACGAATGCCCACCACGATTTCCTGGAGCTCGGCAAAAGCCGCCACATCAATCGCTTTCGACGCATACGACGTTTCCGGCCACTGTGCAACAATCAGCATGCCATGGTTGAACTTCTTATAAATTTCTTCGGTTACAAATGGCATGAATGGATGCCAGAGCATGAGCAGGCGCTCGAGGATAAACAAGAGGATCTCGTCTTTCTTCCCTTCGATTTTGGCAATTTCCAAATACCAATCCGCAAAATCATTCCACGTAAATTCGCGAAGCGTTTCGCCAAGCATGGAGAACTCATGGCGCTCAAAATGACGCGTCACTTTCTTCTCCACCTCTGCATATCGCCCTAAAATCCAACGATCCGCGAGCGTTTGAGGCTCTGGCACCTGTGCCATATGCCGTACTTCGGGAACAGTCATGAAAATATAGCGCGAAATATTCCACAGCTTATTGGTGAAATTTCGGAACCCTGCAATTTTTTCCTCCGAGAGTTTAGTATCGTTGCCTGGCGTTGCACCAATCAAAAGCGAAAGACGCGTTGCATCAGCCCCATATTCTTCAATCATGTCCAGAGGATTAATGACGTTTCCCAAGGATTTGGACATCTTGCGCCCTTCTGCATCACGCACAAGACCGTGGAGGTAAACCGTTTTGAATGGAATCTCACCCAAGTGGTATGTGGACATGAGGATCATGCGAGCCACCCAAAAAAACAAAATGTCGTAGCCGGTCTCCAAAACCGTGGTCGGGTGATAGGTTTCCAAATCCTTCGCTCCAGCATTTGGCCACCCCATTGTTGAGAACGTCCAAAGGCCGGAAGAAAACCACGTATCGAGTGTATCTGGGTCGCGCTCCCATCCTTCTCCTTCAGGCTTTTGTGAACCCACGAACACTTCATTTGTTCGATACCAAACTGGGATTCGATGTCCAAACCAAATTTGACGCGAAATATTCCAGTCGCGCAAATTATCGATCCAATGGAAATATGTCTTCTCAAAACGCTCTGGAATAATCTTCACTTCACCCGTTCGAACCACGTGTTGCATGAGCGACTTGAGGGTCACTTCTTGGCCGTCGGAAATCCCGTCAATTGGATGGCGCGCTGAGGCGTTAAATGCGAATGGTTTATTCACGTCAATGAACCACTGCTCTTTTGGAAGCGGTTCAATAATTCCCCCGCTGCGCTGAGCATACGAAAGGCTTTGCGCTGTCTCTTCTTCGCCTTCGAGGAGTCCTTCGCTTCGGAGCCACTCGACAATCATCTTTCGTGCTTCGATTGTCGTCTTTCCTTTTACCAAATCACCTGCATTCTGCGTCATTTTTGCCTCTTCGTTGATAACTTGCACCATTGGCAATTTATGACGTTTAGACATCTCAAAATCCACGATACTGTGAGCTGGCGTGACGCCCAGGGCGCCTGTTCCAAATTTCGGATCAACTTCTTCATCGGCGATCACAACCAAATGCAGTTTTGCGCCTGCAAACTGAACGTCGAATGTCTTTCCAATGAACTCTTTATAGCGAGGATCTTCTGGATGGACCGCGATCGCCGTATCGCCTACTTTTGTTTCTGGTCGCGTGGTGGAAATGGCAATCGGAAGTTCTTTGCTGTAGCGAAATGTATAGAGCATTGCCGTGCCCTCTTTATACTCAACTTCATCGTCTGAAACCGACGTCTGCCCAATTGGGTCCCAATTAATGACACGGTAGCCTCGATAGATGAGACCATCATTGTACATCTGAACAAATGCGGTGTTCACCGCGTCTGCGCGTTTTTGATCGAGCGTATAGGCCTCGCGCGTCCAATCAATACTCGCCCCCATTTTCTTGGTTTGATTTACAATCGTATCGTGACTTGCCTGCGCAAATTCTTTCACGCGCTCCAAAAATGCTTCACGCCCCAAATCCTCCCGAGTCTTTCCCTCTTTTTCCATGAGGATTTTTTCCACTTTTGATTCTGTGGCGATTGCAGCGTGATCGGTTCCGGGAATCCAAACTGTATTTTTGCCACGCATTCTGGCAAATCGCACCATTGCGTCCTCAATAGCAAGCATCACGGCATGCCCTATGTGGAGCGTGCCCGTAACGTTTGGTGGCGGAAGAACAATCGAAAAAACATCCTGCGGGTTTTTTACATGCGGTAGATTTTCCGGCGAAAAAAATCCGCTTTTTTGCCACGCATCGTAAATTGCGTCCTCAACGGTTTTTGCTTCGTAGGCTTTTGGAATATTCCTTTGTTCGTCCATACGTCACTGATTGTAGTCAAAAACAGCACAACAATCAACTAATCCCCCCGACGCTTGACGACGCTCCCGAGCTTCGCTAAGCTACTCCTCTTCTGATGAACCCTCTCAAGAAATTGCATGTCACTTGCTATCCACGAACAATTCCTCGAAGCAATTGAACGCAGTGCGCGTCCCCTTATTGTATTGCCAAAAACCGCAACGCCAGATGATTTTGCTTCCGCATTTGCTCTTGGGACACTATTTAAAAAACTTGGAAAACCCATTGAGATTGCAACCGTGGGCGGTCGATCGCCAAAAAATCTTGATTTCCTGGGCTCAACCGTAGCCATTCGAGGCGATCTCCCCAATATCCGCAAACTCCTCATTCGCGTAAAATCCAAAGAGACAAAAATTGACGAGCTCTCCTACGAGATTCACGACGAAGAAGTGCTCATTCATCTCATTCCAAAAACCGGCACATGGAATGCGGAAGATGTGGAACTCGTTTCCGACAAATTCCGCTATGATCTCATCATCGCCCTTGGAGGAAGTGATTTAGAGCAATTTGGCGACCTCTACAAAAAGTATTCGGACTTTTTCTTTGGCACCCCACTCATCAATATCGACCATTCCCCAGCCAATGAACATTACGGCCAAATCAATTTGGTGGACGTGAATGCTGTTTCAGTTTCGGAAATCATTTTTGATCTACTCCGCGAGATTGATAAATCTCTCATCGATGCTTCGGTGGCAACCAATCTATTGGCTGGCATGATTTTTAAAACCAAGAGTTTCAAATCCACAAACGTCACGCCAAAAACGCTCAAATCCGCGGGCGACCTTATGGCCTTTGGCGCAAAACGCGACGAAATCGTCACACATCTTTACCGCACGCGCACCGTGGAAACACTTCGTTTGTGGGGTCGAGCGCTTGCTCGCCTCAAATCCGATAAAGAACACGGGCTTGTGTGGACCATGCTCACCAAATCCGATTTCGTAAATGCCGGGGCCGACGAAACCGCGCTCGCCGACGTGATTGACGAACTCATTGTGACGTCGCCTCATGCAAAAATCGCGGCGATTTTCTACGAAGGCGTTGATCGCGTACACGTGATTTTGCATGCCGAGCGCCCACATGATGCGATTTTCCTTGGGGCTCCGTTTTCCGCCTCGGGCACGCGCGAAGAAGCGCGCCTCGAGATTCGCGAAACCGACCTGGTGGGCGCAGAAAAAAAAGTCATCAGTCACATCAAGTCCCATATCGCCCCATAAAATCTCCCCGTACGGAGATTTTTCGTTAGAGGACTGTTGCGATTGGATGCAGAACGAGGAAAAAATCGAGCAACAAGGAGCCGTACCCATGTGTACGGTGACGAAGTGCGCAGGTTTTTGACAAAGTTATGCGCCAAACGCAAAAGTCCTATGTTATACTGTGCCTCATGGAGACGCTACTGGTGCACTATGCACGCAAAAGCATCTCGCCCGAGGAGCGAGCTTCTCTTTTTGTTGATGGAGAGCCGCGTCTCACGTGGACATCGCTTCTGTATGCAGATTTTCCGCAGGCAGAAATTTTCTTAGTCGGTGGCACGATTCGCGATGTATTGCTTGGGCGTCATCCGCAAGATATTGATTTGGTGGTGCGCAATGTGCCGGTTGATGTGCTCGAGCCATGGCTCTATCGTCATGGCGCAGCGGAATTTGTTGGACGATTTGGCACGTTTAAATTTGTGCCACATGGATGTACCAATCGTCAGCCGCTCGATATTGCTCTTCCTCGCACCGAACACGTATTTGATCCCGATGCGCATGCGAGCGGGCGCAAAAGTTTGGACGTAAAATTCAATAGCGATTTGCCCATCAAAGAAGATTTGAGTCGACGCGATTTTACGATTAACGCCATGGCGTTTGAACTTCGGAATCGTCGTCTTATTGATCCGTTTTTAGGGTTGCAGGATTTGCATGCCGGTTCCATTAGCGCTGTGCTTTTGCCCGAACAACGTTTTTTTGAAGATGCTACACGCATGCTTCGCGCGCTTCGTTTGGCAAGCCAGCTTGGATTTGGAATCGAGGAGCTCACCTGGCGCGCCCTCAAGGCAAATATCGACTTGCTACAAAAAACCACCACACATGAAAATGGCACGCACATTTATGTGGTGCCACGCGAGATGATTGGCCGTGAATTTTTGCTCGGCTTCAATGCGCACCCCATGCACACGATTCGCTTGTGGCTTGAATGTCGCGCGCTTCATTTGTTCATGCCCGAGCTTGCACGACTTGAAGGATTACTCCACGAAGATCGGGAAACCATTTTGCAAAAAACCCTCAATACAATTTCCGTTCTTGAAAAACCGTCATTCCTTGCAACATACGGAGTACATCGCGCAACGCCAACGCTTTTACTTGCCGCACTCATGTCATTTGTGGAAGACGATAAAGCCACCATTGCGCGTCGCATTTGCACGGATTATTATTTCCATCAATTTCCAAACAATCATCATGCGCGCATTCGTTGCGAAGATTTATTCTGGCTCCTTTCGCACATGCATGATTTTGAAACCGTCGATCCAGCGTCGCTTCGCCCTTCAAAATTTGAAAACATGTTCCTAACTGAGCGCGGGCGCGATTTGCTCATGCTCATGCACGCCACAAGTATCGCAAGCGGTCGCCACAGCGTTGCGCGCGAGCGTATTCACGTGGCCGAGCGTATTCGCGAGCGCATGATTGCGGACGCACGTATGCACGAGGGTGCGGATCGCCTGCCACGCCTCCTCACGGGATCGGATTTGCAAGTACTTGGTATTGAACCAGGCCCAGGCTATCGCGAGCTCCTCGATTTGGTGCGTGATATGCAACTTAGCCACAAGATTGAATCAAAACTCGAGGCCGAAGAACTCGTGAAGCTTGCGCTGAAGAAATAAAAATTGCCCAAATATGACAAGACCTCGCCCCGCAGCTGCGGTCGAGGTCTTTTACGATTCCTCCGTTGAATCACGATGCAGTTTTTGAGAAGTCGCTCTCTTCAGCTCAGGCCGTGCTCGTCCCCCAACAGGTCGTTGATGGTCGCGGCCGTCGCGATCGCAGCGAGATCCTCATTCCCGTAAATCTCCATGTACTCATCGTACAGGAGCGAAATGAGCTCCCCGAGCGAATAGTCCGTCCGACTCGAACGCCCGGATCCTCCCGACTGCCGCGTGGTTGTGGACGCAGACGCCGTAGATTCCTCCGTAGCCGGCTTATTCTCCGCGACCGCCTCCGCAGACTCCGTTGCTACAACCGGCACTCCATCCGGACTCCGGGCACGTTCTTCTGCCATGGGAACCTCCAATGTTCGTGTTCTCTAATTTCGGCTCCGCCCAATGTACAAGCCTTGTACACTTAGCGCAACCCGCGTCCGAAAAGCAGACGCGAGGAGAAGATGAAGGAACTACGATGGGGAGTACGTGACCTTGAGAATTCGAGGTTCGTTCGGATTCTCGGGGTTCGGCCACCTCAGCGTAGCGGACGGAGACGAACCGAGCGTCACCTCGATTTGTACGTCTTCCCCGCGGAGTCCATTGTGAATCACACGCGCAACTGATTCTATCCGCTGCGGCATAGGTGATGGTTTGCCTCGCGGACGATGCGCACGAACGTAGTCTTCTCCGAGAGCTCCCTCCACCAGAATCTCGATCTCGTCAGGCGTCAACCGGGTCGGTGCGGGGTTTCCCTGCGCCACCGGCGTGGGCATATTATCCGGGCGATATGGATTCCGATTCATGGCTCAAGCCCTCCTTGAGTCGTTTTCGATATTCACTCCGCTCATGGCACAAATTTCTTTTTGCACTGAGCGGGGTCCGCGTCGAGGGACGCGGGAGAGACGATCCGCACGCTAGCCGCGCGGGATCTCGGCGATGATCGGTCCCAGTTCCTTGTGCTCGATGGAGATCTGGGAGATGTGCGGGTTGAGCCCGATCCACGGGCCCTCGAACTCCTCGCCCTGGAGGCGGCGCATCACATCCTCGGTGATGATGGCGCGACGACGTTCAATCTCCACAAGATCGAGTTCGGTCTTGGGGTGGTGGCATTCGAGTGCCGTGCGCAAGTTGTTGCGGATCTTCTTGCGATGGGTTTCCTGTTCGTTCCAATCCATGGCGTTACTCCACAATCAGAGTTTTCGGATCGCGAGACGCTCCAAAATCTACGCTGATTTTTCAATTTTGTCAATGAATCATTGCGAAATTTCAAAAACCTCAGTACGCTTATCTTCAAGGAGGGCACCATGGAAAAATCCGAGTACCCGGAAGAGCCCCACAGATCGCTCCGGCGTAGACTCTTCGTTGCCGGATTAGTACTGAGCCTTAGCGGTGTCGTGGTTGTGTGCTTCGCGTCACTTTGGATCCCGGCGGGGTTCATCCTCGCCGCGTCTGTAGCGAACAAACTGGCTGTAAAGGATAAAAAGCCGCCCGACAACTCCTCGTGAGCCGCAATCGTGCGGCTCGCTACGTTTTTACAAACAAAAAAGAGGCTGAGTAGCCTCGAACAAACAAAAATTTCTGCTTATTCAGCTCCAGATGCGAGGCGCGGGGAAATTTTTTCTGAGCCGTACCCATGTGTACGGTGAAGAAAAAATTGGGGCCCCGCAACAAAGCAGATGGACTGAATAAGCAGAAATTTCATGGTGGACGTAAGAGGACTCGAACCTCTGACCTTCACAATGTCAATGTGACGCTCTAACCAGCTGAGCTATACGTCCGCGACGGCAACACTCTATGCAATTTTCCCTTAATTGTCAAACGTTAATTTTGCTTCTTTTTCTTCCGGCTCATCGCTCATCCATGATTGATTCTCAGCTCGACAGAGCGCCAACAGCAAAAATCCAATCATAATAAGCATCGCGAGCCAGAACAGGGCTGCCAATAAAAACTCCAGGACTCCGCACCCAATCACGGCTGCGAGCGATTCCGCAAATCCACGCGCTTCCAGTAAACAGGTTTCAATCTTTCCCCGTCCAAAAATGCTTCCGGTCCATGCCGCGCCAATCGCCATCACAAACGCGGCAAACGTGAGCAATAAAGAAAAAAGCGCCTTCTTGATTTTTCGCCCTTGCGCAATGCAAATGATGGCAAAAATCGTTCCAGCGATCATCCAAAAGAATGGAAACCAAAATAAGGAAATGAGAGCTAAGTATCCAAACAGGTTGCTCATACCGCACCCTGCATTGTAACCCAAGCAACGTAATCAATAAAGCCCGTGCCAATCATGGCAACAACAAAAACAATCGCCATGCGTCGTTCATCTTTTGAACCGGAGCGCATACTAGAAATGCCGAATGAAACGGCCAAAAACAGGAGGAGGACGGTGAGATAAGGCATAAATGAGTTCACGGTCGATGGTCTATTCGCGCCCTCCTTCGCTCTGTAGAACAGAGCTTCGGAGGACACCCTTCGCCCATTCTGAGGGAGTAGCAGGGGGCCTGCCACCCGAAGCTCCGAAGGAGCGAAGGGTGGTGGGTCCGGATGGACTCGAACCATCGACCACCGAGGTATAAGCTCGGCGCTCTAACCAACTGAGCTACAGACCCACGATGAACAGTATAAACTACACCATGCAAATCTGGAAATCAAGTGTTTACAGGGTCTTTGAGGTGTGACATACTCACGCCATGAAACCCATGGACACAAAAATAGACGGACTCACGCGCCTAGATATTGCCGTAGCGCTCTCTTTGGGCGTGAGCCGAACGCTTGCACAAAAGGCCATAAAGAACGGGTTTGTGCTCGTGGACGGGTATAAACGATCGCCTCATTTCCTTGTGGAAGGAGAAAATGCCATTACCTATGCCCCTGAGGCTTTTGAGAAGAAAATCGAGGAAAAGGGCGAAATTCCAACGCTCGATATTTTGTACGAAGACGACGATGTACTCGTTATCAATAAACCTGCTGGACTCTTGGTGCATGCAACTGATACGAGCACCGAGGCAACGCTCGTGGACGCAGTCTTGGCAATTCACCCAGAAATCATCGAGGTGGGCGAGGAAAAAAAGCGCGCCGGAATTGTTCACCGACTCGACAAAGGCGCGTCAGGTGTCATGATCATTGCAAAAACCCAAGCTGCATTTGTGCACCTCAAAGACCAATTTAAAAATCACTTGGCAAAAAAACATTACGTAGTCTTGGCAACGGGATTTTTCACCAAACCACACGATACGATTAACCTGCCAATTGCACGATCGAAAAATTCTCCTCGCATGGCAGCACGTCCAATCTCGCAAGGCGGGAAAACCGCGGTTACGCACTACACAGTGGTGCAACAATTTCCTCATCACGCGCTCTTGGACGTAGAAATTGAATCGGGTCGTACGCACCAAATTCGTGCGCACTTGTTTGCCATCGAGCATCCAGTTGTTGGCGACAAAGTGTATCGCAAAAAAAATCAAAAGTATTCTGAGTTCCCTCGTATTTTCCTGCACGCAAAAACCCTCCAGATCACCCTCCCCTCTGGAAAAGAAAAAACATTTACCGCTCCGATCCCATTGGAACTCAAAACCGAATTGGAACGCATTCCCAAAATATGAGGTTTGAAGACGCACTCGCATTGCTAAAAAACACGTCACCTCTGCGCATTACCGTGAGCGGAGATATCGGGTCTGGAAAATCCACATTTGCCAAGCACCTCGCACTCGACTTGGGGATCCCACGCATCTCGGTTGGAGATTTGATGCGAGAAGAAGCACAAGCACGCGGGGTGACCCTCACCGAGCTTGGAGCCATGCAGGAAAAAGACGATACACTCGACCGCCTGATGGATGCGCGCCAAGAGGAAAAATCAAAAGAAATTACGCGTGGCATCTTTGAGGGCCGCACGAGCTGGCACTTTGTGGTGGATCCAAAAATTCGCGTTTTCCTGTCGGTTGATCCAATAAAAGCTGCCGAACGCGTAAAAACCGATATTTTGAACACCAAACGAGAACATTTCGATACACTCGAAGAAGCCCTTGCCTCCAATGAACGTCGAAAACAATCGGAAATCCTACGCTATCAGACCTATTACGGGATTAACGTCTACGACCCAACAAACTTTGACGTTTTACTCGATACCAGCACGCTCTCCATTGAAGATGTATACAAAAACGGCGTGATCGCCATAGCGCAGGAGTTGCACGATCACCCCCGTTCTTGACGAAAATAAGGTTTTTCGCTACAATCCCCACACAAAATGCGTGCATGAAGAACCTTAATCCTCTTCCTCTGGCGCACTAATTGCATTCCTATGTCCGACGAAGATGTAAAACCAACAACCGATGAAACGCCGGTTGAACCCGTAGTCTCCACCGAGCCTGCTGTGGAAGCTCCTCAAGAAGAGGCAGTGATCCCAGAAGCATTTGAAGGAGAAGCAACCGTTGTCACAATGCCTCACAAGGAGTTAAAGCCAGGCATGGTGATTCGCGTTTACGAAAAAATCAAAGATGTCACCCCAGATGGTGAGGAACGAGAACGCGTTCAGGTTTTCGAAGGCGTAGTCTTGCACATCCGTGGCACAGGCAATTCCCGTATGATGACGGTTCGAAAAAATTCGGCCGGCTGGATGGTAGAAAAAATCTACCCACTTGCCTCGCCCATTATTGAAAAAATCGAGGTGGTAAAAACCTACCGCGTCCGCCGAGGAAAACTTTCTTACCTCCGTGGCACAGACTTCCGCCGCAAACTCAAAGAAGTTAAAACCAAAAAGTAAAAAAACAAAAAACAGACCCCGACGGGGCCTGTTTTTTTATTTCGTCGTGCCATCCTCTGGATGGGTTTGGCGCTTGTCCTTCCGAAGCTCGAAGAGCGAAGGAGGACGCCACGCCCTTACGATAGGTGTTTCTTGAGATACGCCCCGGTTGAAGTTTTTGTTTTGGCAACCTGTGCAGGTGTGCCTTGCGCGCACACCACTCCGCCTTTTGCTCCGCCGTCAGGCCCCAGATCGATCAACCAATCAGACGCTTGCATCACATCCAAATTATGCTCAATGATGAGAACGGTATTTCCCTTTTCAACCAGTGCATTGAGCACAATAAGAAGTCGCCCGATGTCGTCAAAATGGAGGCCGGTGGTTGGCTCATCCAAAATATAGAGCGTTTTGCCTGTGCCACGACGGGACAATTCTGTGGCGAGTTTTACACGTTGCGCTTCCCCACCCGAAAGCGTGGTTGCACTTTGCCCGAGTTTCAAATACCCAAGACCCACTTCGTAGAGCACATCGAGTTTTTCGTGAATCGCCGGACGATCCGAGAAAAATCGTCGCGCTTCATCGATGGTCATATTCAAAACGTCCGAGATATTCTTGCTGCGAAAATGCACTTCAAGCACATCTTTGTGATAGCGCGTGCCATGGCAATCCGGGCAATCCGCATACACATCTGGCATAAATTGCATTTCCATGCGAATTTGCCCGTCGCCTGCGCACGTTTCACAGCGTCCACCGCCTTTGACATTGAAACTGAATTTCCCCGCATCATATCCACGGAGTTTTGCCTCCGACGATTCCGTGAACAAATCTCGAATCGCCGTGAAAACGCCTGTATAGGTTGCGGGATTACTGCGAGGCGTTCGCCCAATTGGCGACTGATCCACCACCACAACCTTATCGATATTTTTAATGCCTTCGATTTTTTTGTGCGCGCCAGGGAACGCTTTTGCTCGGAAGAAATGTTTTGCAAGCGCTTTCCCGAGAATCTCCAAAATAAGCGTGGACTTTCCCGAACCCGATACACCGGTCACGGTGACCATTTTGCCAAGCGGAATCTCAACATCGATATTTTTCAAATTATGTTCTTTGGCGCCAAGAATGGAAATTGTACTTCCATTCCCATTGCGCGCGGTTTTTTTCACCGTAATCTTTTTCTTGCCTAGAAGATATTGTCCGGTGAGCGATTCGGTTTTCTTCATGAGCTGCGCGGGCGAGCCCTGTGCCACCACCTGACCACCATACTCCCCAGCCCCAGGGCCGATATCGAAGACGTAATCCGCAGAGCGAATCATTTCTTCGTCGTGTTCCACAACGATCACGGTATTTCCGCGATCGCGCAATTCTTTCATGGTCGCAATGAGGGCGTCATTGTCGCGCGGGTGAAGGCCAATCGATGGTTCGTCGAGCACGTAAATCACCCCCGAAAGGGCCGAGCCAAGTTGCGTGGAAAGTCGTACGCGCTGGGATTCTCCACCCGAAAGCGTCATGGCACTACGATCGAGCGTGAGATATCCAAGGCCAACTTTATTGAGGTGCTCCACACGTGTTTGCACTTCATGCGCAACGCGCTCCACAACCACGCGTTCTGCCGGGCTCAATTTTGGCCCGCCGTTTCCATTTGTGACTTTTAGTAATTCCTCAAAAAATGCGGGCACGTCTTCGAGCGGACGAGAAACCACATCAGAAATACTCTGCCCAGCAATCGTAAACAGCAGCACTTCTGAGCGCAACCGTTTTCCCTCACAAGACGGGCACACCATCGAGCGCATATATGTTTCCAATTCTTTGCGCACATATTCACTTCCGGTTTCGCGATATTTTGCGTCAAGCATACCCAAAATCCCTGGGAATTTTTGCTCCTCTCCATTCACGGAATACAGCTCATCGCCTGTGCCACCAAGCATAAGCGCACGCGTCTTTTTTGAGATTTTTTCAATGGGCGTATGTAAATCAAACCCCTGTTTTTTTCCCACCGCCTCGAGCATCCGCAAATAACTTGTTTGATTCCCTGCAATGCGACTCCAGGGTTTCACGGCACCCTCGGCAATGGTAAGACGCGTATTTGGAATCACCAAATCCGCTTCGAGCACCAATTTAATGCCAAGCCCGGTACACTCTGGACATGCACCTCGGGGCGAATTAAAAGAAAAAAGACGCGGCTCGAGCTCAGGAATACTCATGCCGGTTGGCAGCGAATAGCCTTTTACAAGTTCTTCTTCGTCCCCGGTATCGTCGCGATACAATAGCAAGCGATTATTTCCCAAATCAAGCGCGCGTTGCAAGATGAGTTTAATTTGTTCGAGCGAGCGTTTACTGCCTGCATCAAATCGATGCGCTAAAATTTCCACGGTATGCGTTTTTGTTTTTTGCTTGCGCATCGCAATCGCTTCTTCCAAATCCATCATGAGGCCATCAAAACGGACCTCTTGAAATCCCGCATTTTTCGCAGCCACGAGTACATGTTGATGCTCGCCTTTTTCATTCTCAACCATAGGGATATAAAGAAGCGCCTCACCCGTTTTTGTCACGTCTAAAATGCGTTTGGCCAAATCGTCTTCGGAATTTTCTTCAATGAGCTCTCCGGTTTTTGGATGATGTGGGCGACCGATACGCGCAAAAAGCACGCGCAGATAATCGTAAATTTCCGTGACCGTGCCCACGGTGGAGCGAGGATTATGCGAGGAGGATTTTTGATCAATCGCAATCGTTGGCGACAAACCTTCGATGGAATCAACATCAGGCTTATCTTGAAGCTCGAGGAACTGACGCGCATAACTCGACAGCGATTCCATATAGCGTCGCTGACCTTCTGCATAGATGGTATCAAACGCCAAGGAAGATTTTCCCGAGCCAGAAAGCCCCGTAATCACCACAAGCTTTCCTTTTGGAATATCAACGTCAATGTTTTTCAAATTGTGAACACGTGCGCCTCGCACGGAAATCATCTGGTTTTTCATGGGTTCACGACTAATTTTTTGTGCACGGAGCATAGCATCGTTTTCCCGTCTTGGCAATCCTTCAATTAAAAAAGCGGAAACGCCTTCCGTTTCCGCTTCCTCAAGCTTGCTACCAAGTTGGATTGAAATCTACCACGCCGACTGTTCCATCCACTCTCTCACCGGTTACAGGTGTAACAAGATAATCCACCATATCCCAAGATCCCTTGTCTTGATAGTGTATATTGCCAGCAGAACTCCCTGGCACAGCCTCCGCATTGCTGACAACTTCATTGTAGAACCCCTGGTCAATGCAATCGGCGCGCGTCGTCGCGGTAAGTATGGTTGCATTAAAAATCATTGATCTGCACCCTCCGAGCTGTGCAAATCCGCAAGGATCTTCTTCACAAATATTTGTAAGTAGTGGAAATTCACGATCGTCTCCTGCGAAGTTATCAATTTCTGATGACTGCTCTCTGTTAGTTGCATATACTAAATCATATGCTCGGCAGCTCAGACTCCCCCCATCCAACGCATCTTGTTTGAGAGCCGCACAATTTATAAATGTCTCCTCCTTGGGATATTCAATATGCACACAACCATCCACCTGCCAACCACCTCCATCTAATCCAAATGCATTCCAGGCGGCATTATAAAATTCACAATATCGGTGACTTCCGGTTTGCTGTGCTAATGTTGACGCCTCTGTTGCATCAATGAGTCCGGAGCACACCGAATCACTTGGCGTGATTGCGAACGTGCTGCCATCAAAAACGTCCGTACAACTCATACACTCCCATGTTCCTTGAACATTGGGATCTGTACTCGGAATTTGTGTACATTTATCGCCTGCGTTACCGCAAGAAGTATATGTGCACGACTGACCCTCTGTAACATTGATCGCCTTCGTTTGTCCGAGTAAGTGGACGGTGCCCGTATCTCCGCAAACAACATCAAGCGAACTCTTTCCATTATCGGGCGTCACCTCGATATTTACGTCCGCATCCAAGGAATCACAATCCATCCCTTCATCAACAAAAATAATTTGTTGAATCATCGGAATACGCAATGCGTCAAACTTTGTAAGCCGTGGATCAATCAGAAATGCAATAGAATAGGCCCCAAATAAAATCACAAGTCCACCGAGCGCTTTTACAATGCGCTCTTTTGCTTTCTTTACTTTTTCCGGACTCCCAGCCGCCACGGCCCATTGCAATCCACCAACCATGAGAAGCACCACGGCAATAAGAGCACCTGCCGGGAGCAAGAATCCGTAAATCGCATTAACATATGAGCCTAAGTCGCCAACTTCGGTAAGTGTCCCGATTTGCACACCAAGCTGAATCTTCTGCGGGGGATTGTAACAATAACCCTTGCCTCTCGGGCACTCCGGTTTCTGCCCTCCCCACTCCAGCGTCGCACTCTGTCCATCAAGCAGCTGGCCCCACGTAGGGGTGTCGTCTGCAATCGTTTGCTCACAATCATCTTTTCTCCAGCACAGCAAATTATTCTCTGGTATGGATGCTTCATTCTTAAAGCACCCTAAATAGACGTAGTTTGCTTTTTCATCGCATGCCTCTCGACAAGCTGGTTCTGTTTTTGCATCATCGATGGGCTCTGCCCCTCCACTCGTCTTGCAATAACATGCGCATGTTGAAGTCGGAGCTGGTTGCGCCTGTGCCATTGCCGGCAGGAGTGAACAAAGAAGAAGAATGCCGAAAAATATTTTTTTCATAAGGAAAATCACCCCCACATTCTATCATTCCTTGCGCGACTCCCCAAAAACCCAAAAAACAGTACAAAAACCCCAATGCTTTGACGATTACCTCGCAATCTGATAGAATTCCCTCGTTATGATTCTCAACATTGTTCAAACCGTTCTTGCTGGACTCATGGTTGCTGCCATCCTATTGCAGGCCCGTGGATCTGGCCTTGGTGCTGCATTTGGCGGCGAAGGAAATGTGTTCCGCACCAAGCGTGGAATTGAAAAAAAATTGCATTACGCAACGATTATCCTTGCGATCCTCTTCTTTGGCATGTCACTTGCCAACGTCCTTTTTGACTACTAAACAGGCTGGTTTTAAGCCTCGCACTCATGCCTTTTGATAAAGGCCATGGCTCTATGACAATCCTCAAACGATGGGTGAATTCCGTTCGGAATTTTTTCGTTCGTCGCAACGGAATGCGTTCCAATGATTCTTTGGCAATGAACCAGGTGCTCCAGGCTCGCAATACGCCACCGGTTCCAACGGTCGCACAACTCCGACATTTCCCAACGCTTCTTTCCGGACAAGAACGAAAAATCGCGGCCGCAGCCGTTGTATTGCTTGTGATTGCCGGCACCGTGCTTGGCGTCAAATTATTTGATTCCGCACGCACCGAAGTTCCAGCGGTTGGTGGCTCCTATACCGAAGGGCTCGTGGGAATTCCTCAGCTCATCAATCCCTTGTATTCCATGTCGAGTGACGTTGACAGTGATTTGTCGCGACTCATTTACAGCGGGCTCATGCGCTACGATACTGAAAAAGGACTTGTGACGGATTTAGCCGCGTCCTACACGATTTCCGAAGATCAAAAAACCTATACATTTGTTTTGCGCGACGATGCACGTTGGCACGACGGAAAACCTGTCACGATCGACGACGTGATGTTTACGATTTCCGCGATTCAAAATCCGGATTATCGGAGCCCGCTTGCGGTCAGTTTTTCCGGTGTGACGGTTTCACAAATTGATGATCAGACGATTTCATTTGTCTTGAATGAACCCTTTGCGCCATTTTTATCACTCCTCACTACGGGGATTCTTCCTTCTCACTTGTGGCAAAATGTCGCCCCAATCAATGCCGCAACTGCAACGCTCAATAAAAAACCAATTGGATCTGGTCCATTTCAATTTGAAAAACTGGTGAAAGATACCGATGGAAACGTAAAAAGTTATACGTTGGTCCGAAATGATCATTTCTACGCAGGCGCTCCCTATTTGCAAGAACTGACATTCAAATTCTACGCAAGCACCACCGAAGCGGTAGATGCACTTCGTAATCGCAATATTGAAGGCCTCGCCTATTTGCCAGCAAGCGATGTCGCATCGTTTGAAGGGGAACGCGATCTTTCGATTATCCAGCCCCGCCTTCAGCAATACACGGCACTCTTTTTCAATCAATCTCGAAACACAACTCTTGCCAGTGCAGATGTGCGCACGGCTCTTGCCATGGCCACCAATAAACAAGCGCTCGTGGATGATGCGCTCCACGGCCTTGGTACTGCCATCAATTCGTTTATTCTCCCTGGCATGATTGGGGAAAAAACCGATCTCCCAGTGATCGCCTTTGATGTAGCTGCCGCAACAGCAAAACTTGATGCGGCGGGTTGGAAACTCGAGGAAGGTGCAACGATTCGCAAAAATGGTGAAAAAACCCTCACCCTGGAACTTGTTACACTCGATTCCGGAGAACTCGTGGATATTGCAGAACAAATCAAAGCGCAATGGATCGCTGTTGGAGCAGAAGTGAATATTAAAATTGTCACAAGCGTTGAATTGCAAAGCAATATCTTAAAAAATCGAAGTTACGATATGTTGCTTTCCGGCGAACTATACGGAATCGACCCTGATCCGTATGCGTTTTGGCACTCATCGCAAGCCAACTTCCCCGGGCTTAATGTTTCCATGTATAGCAACCGCAAAGCTGATGGGTATATCGAAACAGGCCGAACTACCACTGATCCAGCAAAACGTGCCGAGGCATACGAAAATCTCCAAACAACCGTGCTTGCGGATTTGCCAGCGATTTTCTTGTATCAGCCAATCTACTCGTTTGTGCTTCCAAGTCACTTGAACGGCGTGGCGCTCTCAAATATTGTGGTCCCAGCTGATCGATTCAATGCCATCAATACGTGGTACATCAAGACGAAAAAAACCTTCACACGTAAAACAGAAGAAGCCGTTATTGAAACAACCACAGAGGCAGAAACCGTTGACGAAACCGTTTCCCCGTGATAGATTGACCCCTTGGTTTTATTGCCGTTCGGGCGGATGGTGAAATTGGTAGACACGCAGGTATCAGAAGCCTGTGCCGCAAGGTATGAGGGTTCGAGTCCCTCTCCGCCCACCACAAAAATCTATTTCACTCACTCGAGGACCGTATTTGTTTCTTCTCAAGTCCGCTTGAGGCAAAACAAATAATTTTCTCACCCTCCCGCTTTTTTTAGCGCGGAGACAATTCATTCTTATGACAGACCAGAAACCTGCCTTTCGTCCACGTCCGCGGCCACATATTCAGCCGCGTCATGGGCGCCGTCCACCCATCGATCGCAACCGATTACACGTCTTCCGTTCGCCACAAGGCGATGCGGTGCGTGTAATTGTGCTTGGCGGTTTGGAAGAAGTTGGACGCAACTGTACGCTTATTGAATATAAAAACGATATCATCCTCATTGACATGGGACTTCAATTCCCAGAGGAAGATATGCCGGGCATTGACTACATCATTCCAAACATGACCTATTTGCGCGGAAAAGAAAAAAACGTGCGTGGCGTTATTATCACCCATGGTCACTACGACCACATCGGTGGGATCCCCCACATCATTCCGCAAATTGGAAATCCTCCGGTCTATGCCTTGCCAATGGCAGCGGGGATTATCAAGAAACGTCAAACAGATTTTTCCGGATCGCGAATCAATGTGAAAGATGTTTCGCTCGAGACCGTGCTTCAACTTGGTGTATTTAAAGTGAGTTTCGTCCATGTAAACCACAATATTCCAGATTGCGCAGCTGTTGTTGTGGAAACCCCGGCCGGCACCATTATTCACACCGGTGACTGGAAATTTGATTTCCACCCAGTTGGCACAAAAATGCTCGACATTCACCGCATGGCAGAGCTCGGCGTAAAAGGCGTCACGCTCCTTATGGGAGACTCCACCAATGCCAGCCAGCCTGGCCACCAACTCTCTGAAAAAGTCATCGGCGAGGAGCTTTACGGCATCATTGAAAATGCCCAGGGTCGTGTGATTATTGGAACATTCGCTTCCCTGCTTTCTCGTGTAACGCAAATCATTCAGATCGCGGAAATCTTAGGACGAAAAATTGCGATCGATGGATTCTCCATGAAATCAAACGTGGAAATTGCCATTCGCTTGAGTCACATGCAAGTCAATCCTAAAATCTTTATCCCAATCGAAGCGGTTGAAGATTATCCAGACGATAAGGTCGTTATTTGTTGCACCGGTGCACAAGGCGAAAAACAAGCAGCCTTGAGCCGAATTGCAAACGATGAACACCGATCCATTCGCGTGAAAAAAGGTGACACCGTGATTTTCTCGAGCTCCATTGTGCCGGGAAATGAATCATCGGTGCAACGCTTGAAAGACACGTTCTACAAAAAGCGTGCGATTGTGATTCAAAAAGACATCATGGATGTGCATGCTGGTGGTCACGCAAAAAAAGAAGATGTAAAACTTTTGCTTTCTCTCGTGAAACCAAAATATTACATGCCAATCGAGGGCAATCACTTCCTTTTGCGTGAAAACGCAGGTGTTGCCTATGAACTTGGGTACAAAGAAGCAAATGTTCCTGTTGCGGAAAATGGTCAGGTGCTCCTCATGGAAAAAGACCGCGCAGGCGTGAGTACCGTAACGCTCACCGAGGAACGTGTGCCTACCGAACACGTCTTCGTTGACGGCTTGGGCGTTGGCGATGTATCGCAAGTCGTTTTGCGTGATCGCAAGACGCTTTCAGACGATGGCGTTGTGGTGATTATCGTTCAGATCGATCAAAAGACCGGTGCGCTCATTGGGACCCCCGATGTGGTGAGCCGAGGATTTCCACAGCTCAAAGATAATCAAGATCTTGTGGAGCACACAAAGAAAATCGTGCAAAAAAATATCGGCCACGATAAAGATCCAAAGTCCTCTGCGGATCCAAAGTTCCTCAAGAATACGATTCGCGATGAGGTTGGCAAGTATCTCTTTACCAAAACCGAGCGTCGACCAATGGTCTTGCCGGTGGTCATCGAAGTCTAGCTGTAAGGGCGGCCCCATGCCTGCCTGCCGAAGCCAAAAGGCGAAGGCAGGTGGCCGCCCGCTCGACAAAACATGGGCAATTGCCCATGTTTTTGTTATCATAGACCGGTATGAAAATCCTCACCGGCATTCAGCCAACAAACATTCTGCACATTGGAAATTTGTTCGGCGCGCTCATTCCTGCCACGTCACTCCAAGAAAAAAACAATCTCTTCATGATGGTTGCAGATTATCACGCCATTACGATTGAGCGCACCCCAGAGCAAATGGAAGAAGCGATTTGTTTTGTTGCCGCGGCCTACCTTGCTGCCGGGATTGATCCGAAAAAAACCATTCTTTTTCAGCAATCGCAAGTACCTGAGCACACCGAACTCGGATGGATCATGCAAACGATCACTTCCCTTGGCGAAGCAGAACGCATGACGCAGTTCAAAGATAAAAGCGATGGCAAAAAAAATGTATCCGTCGGATTATTTGCCTACCCAATGCTACAAGCCGCCGACATTTTACTCTACGACGTACAAGGTGTCCCGGTTGGAGCAGATCAGAAACAACACGTGGAGCTCACACGTGATTTGGCAGAACGATTCAATAAACGATTCGGCGAAACATTCGTGCTTCCGCAACCGCTTATTCCAAAAACCGGTGCACGTATCAAATCTTTGACCGAGCCAGAAAAAAAGATGAGCAAGAGTGCGCCGAGTGCCAAGAGTTATATTTCGCTTCTCGACGACAAAGAACTGATTGCCAAAAAAATCCGCTCAGCTGTGACCGATTCCGATCCGCATGTCACCTACGACGAAGCGCGCCATGGATTGCACAACCTGCTTTCGATTTTAAGCATCATCACCAAGGAAAGCCCTGAGGCCCTCGCCACTCAATACGAATCAAAAGGCGCCAAAGCCCTCAAAGACGACCTCACCGAGGCGCTGATTCTGTTCCTAGAGCCACTCCAGGCTGAACTGAACGGATATTTGCAAAACAAAGACGAATTACGCAAAATCCTCCGAATTGGCTCAGAAGCTGCACATCAAATCGCCCACGATAAATTGAAGGAAGTAAAGCAAAAAATGGGCCTCGCGCTCTAGCTTTCATTTCGCAATCCCCAAGGGAATCCATTGACAAAATGGATTTTTTTGGCTAATATCCGTGAGTCTCGCGATCATGTGAGACATGGGCGTTTTTCCAGCCACCCTGACCGCGAGGCTCACCCCATGAGCACCGACCTCCGTCAGCCCCTCGTCCGCTCCCTCGAGTTTGTCCACCAGATCATCGGAGACATCTCCAGCAACTGGTTCAAGCAACTCAAGGGGATCGCTGAACGCGATATGGAGACGAGCGAGGAATTCGAACTCGCCTACCGCGAGTTCTACACGATTACCCCCGATCACCTGCGCATGGTCCTTGACCAGCGCGTCATCTCCTCGGGCATCACCCGCCCGCCCGTGACCCAGGCGCCCAAGAAGGGCATGCAGCTCTGGGCCTTCGGCAACGGCATCCAGCAGCGCACGCCTTCGGGCGCGCGCGCCGACGCCGCCTCCTAGTCCTCCTCGTCTCGTCCCACCCTCGCTCCCGTCTGCACCCTGCGGACGGGGGCGCATCTGTTTTATTGGCTAACTATTGACAAAAAGCCAAAAAACAGGTACCGTATTTTTGCGCGGTGTATGAATCCTTCGGGATTCCTCGACGGCAAGTCAACCGGAACCTTTCTCGGAAAGGACTCGATGGCATGCTCTGTACGGGCCAGGAGACCTCGCGTCTGCCTGAAGCTGAATTGCGCCAGTTGGCGTTCCTACCTTGGAAATCCGTCAATTTCATCAGGGATCCCGCAAGGTTGATTCCATGAAAACGACCGATCAATTCGGAGTCCTGAGGGACAACAAGCGTGCCCTTGCCTCCTCTTCGAGAAGTGCTCGTCAAAAACACTTCCCTCCAAAATCCGGTAGATCCGTCCTGGTAAAAAACATATACCGCACAATTTCGCCCTACCCCACCGGAACCTCCTCCAGTGGGGTTTCATTTTTATTGACTTTTTCGCTTTTTTCTGCTATTATTGCTCGGTTCAGGAAATGGTGGTGGTCGCCCCGTTTTACGGGGAGGAAAGTCCGAACACCCGTTTATTCGCAAGAATAGATGCCAAAAGGCGTTGCTAACGGCAACCGGAACATAGAAGATGCAAATCTTCCGAAATCCAGAGAAAGTGCCACAGAGACAATACTATCTTTTATCCTTCGGGATGATGGAGAAAGGTGAAAAGTGATCGGAAGTGCCCTAACGGGTGCTACCGTTCTCCCTCCATGGCAACATGGAGCGGTGGCAAACCTGCCTTGGTGCAAGAGCAAATTAGGTAGCTCGCATGAGGTGTGAGGCGACTCACATCCAAGAGAGATGACTGCCCCGGGCGCGCAAGCGCTTAGAACAGAATTCGGCTTACGCATTCCCTGAACAACAAAGAACCTCGCCCTCGGGCGGGATTTTTTGTTATACTGGCCATATATGAAACGTGTGGATTTATTTTTTTCGGCAATGCTTTTGCCGCTGGATTATGTGACGCTCCTTGGCGCTGCCATTGCCGGCTATAGCATTCGTTTCCTCCCCATCTTCACGTCTATTCGTCCGGTCACGTTTAATCTCACGCTTTCGGATTATTCTGCCATGGTCGTGCCACTAGCACTTGTCTGGATTGGAATCTTTGCGGTCTCGGGACTCTATGCCATTAAAACACGACGCCTTGCAACCGAAGCAGCACGCATCTGCATTGCGGTTTGTGCTGGCATTGCGATCGTCTTGGGAATTGCATTTTTCTCGCGTGAACTATTTGATTCACGATTTATTGTGCTTGCGGTTTGGGCATTTGCGATTCTTTTCATGATGGCAGAGCGCTTCCTCATCCGCATGATTCAGCGATCGCTTTATAGCATTGGTATTGGAACCAAATACGTCGTAATTATTGGAAAAACAAAAACCGGTCATGAACTCCGAGAATTTTTCGATCGCTATCCACGTCTTGGGTACAAAGTGATTGAGCAATTTGGCGCATTCACTGATGAGGCAAAACAAAAAATTCTCCATCTGCGCGAGAAAGACAAAGCCGACATTATTTGCGTTGCCGATCCAACCATTGACCACGAAAAAATCCAATCGCTCCGCACATTTGCCGACATTGAACATTTCACCTTTATCTATTCGGCTGATCTATTCCCTGGCAGCGCGTTGAGCCCCATCATTCACACGTTTGCCGGAATCCCAGTGATCGAAATTCCAAAAACTCCGCTTGATGGGTGGGGCGCAATTTACAAACGTGCGTTCGACATTGTGGTTTCATTTTTCCTCATCATTGTCACCCTCCCGATTCAACTTGTGGTTGCAATTGCGCTTGCGTGTGAACAACAAGGCGGAATTCTATTCCGACAAAAACGCATGGGCCAAAATGAAAAGCCGTTCAACTATTTCAAATTCCGTTCCATGGTCAAAAACGCGCACGCTCTGCGCTCTGACCCGGCATTTATTAAAAAGTTTGGCAATGAACGCACCGGTCCGCTTTTTAAACTCAAAGACGATCCACGCGTGACCCGGATGGGACGCATCATTCGCAAACTAAGCATCGATGAGTTCCCGGAATTTTACTTGGTCTTCCTGGGCCGCATGAGCATGGTCGGGCCTCGCCCGCATTTGCCAGAAGAGGTTGCAAAATATAAGCCAACGCAACGCCGTGTGCTCACCATCAAACCGGGTATTACTGGCATGGCCCAAATCAGCGGTCGTGCAAACCTCGATTTCGACGACGAAGTGAATTTGGACATGCACTATATTGAAAATTGGAGCCCGTGGCTCGATTTGGTGATTGCCATCAAAACTCCGCTCGTGGTCTTTCTGAAAACCGGAGCGTACTAGTTCCCAGCAGAACGAGGCATTGACGTTGCCTCGTTTTTGTGCTAATTTCTTTTGTCCCATCGCAAGAAATCTGGAGGAAATTTGTACCCCGATTACCGACGCCGCGTCATCGTTCTCGACCCGCGGGAATACGATACGCTGAATGTCATCCTACTTGCAGAAGACCACGACGCCAAAACACGCGATCCAGCAACGGGGAAAACGCTCTATCGCGTCGCGTTCCCTGAGGACCAGAACGCCGTGGTTGAAATCTCGGCGCGTGATCTCAAGGCGATTCTCGAGGCGCGCTGGCGGAAACAATTCCCCACGGAAGAGGTTAGGAGTATCATCCCGGAAGCCTAGAAAACGCAAGGAGGAACCGTGCCGACCGTCCAGTATCCCCAAAACTTCGTCGAGCGAGTGAAGGCTATCTTCCCTGCGGACTGGGATCTCCACGTCCTGCTCCGCATGGGAAACGACGCAGTTGGCGAGCGACTTGCCAACTACTCCGTATGGATTGTGAACCCCGCCAAGGTCGTCGACCTGTTCGTCGCCGGGAGAGAGCAGGAGCTCCTCATCGAGGCCGGCAAGCGCGTCGCCGCCAAGACCCTGTACGAAGAGTGGCGGCAGATCGCCAACCCCTAGGGCCGAACCATCGTCTCGTTCGTCCCGCCCTTCCTACGCGCATCAGTCACTGGTGCTCACAGGAAGAAAAAGAACCCATTCATGGGTTCTTTTTTATTGTTCTCCCTCGCTCGATCTGTTCTCGACATTGTTCCACAAGAACTCCGGTCTCAATTTGAATCTCGTCTTTGCAGTATTTTTTCATTTCAAAAACAGTGGCCCGTGGCACCAATGTATCATCTTCTGCATAGCCAAAAATAAAATGCGAAATATTGGCTTGTACGGCTGCGGAAAAACACATGGGGCACGACTGCGCATTACTCACAAGACAATACGGACTCAAATCTTTGGTGCCGAGTTTCTTACATGCAGACCGAATGGCATTCATTTCCCCATGTGCAGTTGGATCCATCTCGGAA
>Ga0172379_10000510_pt1 | contig 95582 bp, 77 predicted proteins | sample GrowelOW334metaG_FD_119756 | JGI IMG/M metagenome (GOLD analysis project Ga0172379, IMG submission 119756) | Groundwater microbial communities from an aquifer near a municipal landfill in Southern Ontario, Canada - Groundwater well OW334 metaG | ecosystem: Environmental > Aquatic > Deep...
CAAGGAATAGGAATGACTCCAAATGATGCGTACACAAAATCTATCCAGAAAATAGCCGCTTAATGAATAGAAATATTAACTTAGCACAAGAACCTTTTGGTACAGAATGTTGGGAGTATTACACCATTTATAATGGGGATAGCCTTTTTCAAGTACTTTAACAATCAAGAACGATTCTTCTCGTATTACATTTTTATTTCTTTTATAGCTGAAGTATTTATCTTTTTTACGACTGCTCTACATCTTCGCAATCATTATATAGTCAATACTTTCGCTGTAATAGAAACAAGCTTGCTACTCTCTTTCCTCTATTCAATCACATCTTTGGATAAATATTCTAAATTCCTCTTACCATTAATTCCATTCTATATAGCGTTCTGGTGTTATTGTATTATTATGCAAGGGATCGTGACAGTAAATTCAAACATCTTCCTTGCAAAAAACTTACTTATGATTATTGCTTCCTTGTATTCTCTATTTGTTCTTTTTACTTCAGATACTACTTTTCAAATATTTAAAAAGTCATTATTTTGGATTGGTATTGGAATATTTACATATTTTGTCCTAACAGTTGCAATTTATGGCTTAGCCAACCTCTTAATAGAAGATGCGTATTATTCTCATGTTTTCAGCATTACTAATAGTCTTGCAAATATCATTTCAAATATTTTATATTCAATTGGATTATTATGTCCCATATTAACCAAGAAATTGGCAATCTACTCATAATTTTAACTTTGGTATTTACGACCATAATTATTTTTGTGGCCTCATTAATCATTTATTCACAAAGAAAAATCAGACAAAAACAGACTGAATCCTTTTATGCCATTCTAACTGCCGTCGAAAATGAAAAAGAAAGAGTTGCAAAAGATTTGCATGATCAAACAGGCCCAATTCTTTCTAAAATTAGTATGAATATAGAGATTCTCGGAGAAGGACTAAAGGAAAATGAATGGATTAAGTTTAAGACTGAAAATAGACAATTGATTGAGCGACTTATTTCAGATATCAAAACAACCTCATATGATCTCATGCCTCGTGTGCTTCAAAGTCACCAATTATTAATTGCTTTGGAAGATTTATGTGAGATGATGGCGAGAGGACTGAAAACAGAGATTGAGTATAATTCTGAAGGAGAATTACCTAACATTAATAAACAAGCAGAGTTGAATATTTATCGAATTGTCCAGGAAATAGTAAACAATGCGATTAATTATGCTGATGCGAGCATTATTAAAGTTCTACCTAAAGTAACAAAGGCACATTTTATCATAGATATATCTGACAATGGAAAAGGATTCGATTTAGAAAAAGTAATGAAAAGTACTAGAAAGGGCATTGGATTACAGAATATTCAAAGTAGAGTTGAATTATTGGATGGAAAAATGACGTTTTCTACTATTCTTAATAAAGGAACATCGTATAACATTATGTTCCTTCTCAGCAAATTAGAATCATAATGGAGCAAAGTAAGGGGCTTAAAATAATAATTGCAGATGATCATACCCTTTTCAGGGAAGGCCTGGAATTATTACTTAATAGAATTCCGTTTATTAAAAAAGTCATTCATGCTGAGAATGGGCAAAAAGCATTACTTATTTGTGGAAAGGAGAAGTTTGATATAATTTTAATGGATATTGAAATGCCTGTAATGGATGGGATAATGGCAACAAGACAAATAAAAGTGCAGTACCCCCACGTGAAAATTATAGCATTGACAACATATACCAACCTGAGATATATTTTGGACTTATATGATGCAGGTGTAATAGGCTATCTGCAAAAAAACACTCATTTAGATGAGTTAACAAAAGCAATCAATTTAGCAAGTCAAAACGAACAGTATTTTTGCAAAGAGGTAGCGGATGTTCTATTTAAAGTTTTAATTAAAAGAACTAAAACAAAAGAAGTTCCCGATAAACACAAGGATCACATCACTGAAAGAGAATGTGAAATACTAAAGCTTATTTGTGAGCAATACTCAGCTGAGGAAATAGGAATAAAATTATCCATATCTCCTAACACGGTAAAAAGGCATAAACAACGCCTTTTCACAAAAACAGATTCAATTAATGTTGCTGGTTTGGTGATACATGCAATTAAGAAAGGGATTTTTAAAGTCACACCAGAATAAAGGGTTTGGGGTCCCTAACGAGTCATTTTTCGAACTTTTCACAAATGATGTTCAGTTGTTGTCGTTGATAAACAGACAGGGTGGAAAGCAGGGTCCGAACCACCTATTTAACTTACCAGTCAACCTGCTTAAAACCTTCAAGACTCTTCAAACATAGCACTTCCTGCCTTTCCGAATGCAGGATCCAAAATGAGGGCCAAAAATTATTGAATAGCCTTAGGAGCAACAGCAGAATCAAAAAAACCTATCTCTATATGAAAGCCCTGTTGTTTAAATCAGGCGGTAGCCATCTCTTCTTTCCTCTCCCCAATCTGCTGCCTCCACATTGCATAGTACAAACCTTTTTCCAGCAGTAAACTTTCGTGCGTTCCCGTTTCTGCAATCTCTCCCTTTTCTAAAACAATGATGCGGTTGGCATGCATGATGGTAGATAAACGATGTGCAATAATGACGGTGATCTGAGAGCCCATTTCGGAAACAGAACGGATGGTATTGGTGATTTCTTCTTCCGTAAGAGAATCCAGGGCCGAGGTGGCTTCATCAAATACCATCAGTTTGGGATGGCGCAGCAGTGCACGGGCAATCGATAAACGTTGCTTTTCTCCACCGGATATTTTCATTCCGCCTTCTCCGATCAATGTATCTATGCCCTTATCGCTTCGTGCCAGTAAACTCTGACAGGCTGCTTTCTGCAATACATCCATGATCTCATGATCGGTTGCCTCCGGATTTACAAATTGCAGGTTTTCTTTGATAGAACCGGAAAACAATTGGGTATCCTGAGTCACAAATCCAATCTGGTTGCGTAAACTATTGATCTCTGCCTGATTTGAAGAAATACCGTTATAATAAATTTCACCTTCGTCGGGTTTGTATAAGCCCACCAATAATTTAACCAGGGTAGTTTTACCCGACCCTGACGGTCCCACAAAGGCAATTGTTTCTCCATTATGTGCCTCAAAATTGATCTGATGCAAAGCCCTGTTCATAGCAGTGCGGTGTTTGAACCCAACGGCCTCAAAACGCAACGATTCTACCGGACCAATTTCCACGGCATCTTTCGGAGCGGTTTCAGCCGGTAATTGCATGATGCGTTCAAAATTATTGAGCGATGTTTCCGCCTCACGATAACTCAGGATTACGTTGCCGATTTCCTGCAGGGGACCAAAAATAAAGAAGGAATAAAATTGCAGGGTCATCAATTGCCCGAGCGTTACTTTATCGTGAAACAAGAGATACATCAGCATAAACAAAATAGTCTGGCGCAATAAATTCACGAAAGTACCTTGTACAAAACTGATACTGCGAATGTCCTTCACCTTTTTGAGTTCCAGCTTCAGTATTTTATGCGAAGTATCGTTGAGTCGTATGATTTCCTGATTGGTAAGTCCCAGGCTCTTGATCAATTCAATATTGCGTAAACTTTCTGTGGTAGATCCGGCCAGAATATTGGTTTCGCGCACAATATTCTTTTGCACGGCCTTGATGCGTTTCGATAAAATACTGGTAATATAACCTAACAACAGCGTGGCTGCAAAGTAGACCGGAATGAGCCATACATAAACCTGAATGGAATAGATCAGCACAAATACAATTCCCACCAGACTGGTAAAAAATACATTGATAAAATTGCTGATCAGCTTTTCGCTGTCGGATCTGACTTTTTGTAAAATGCTCAGCGTTTCACCACTACGCTGGTCTTCAAATTCGCGGAATTGCAACGACAACGAATGCTTCAGTCCATCGGTATACATGGCCACTCCTACTTTTTGTATGATCAGGCTTTGGGTATAATCCTGAAAGGCTTTGGCAATGCGGCTTACCATGGCAACCCCAATGGCTGCTCCTACAAGCGTAGCCACACCGCGTACAAAGGTATCTTCCGTAAACCCTGTTGGATGCTGGGCAAACCGGTCGATCAGCTTTCCGTAAATAAACGGATCAAGCAGGGAGAATACCTGATTGATAGTAGCCAATAACAAGGCCAGAGCAATAAGAGGCTTATGCCCCTTAAGGTATTGAATTAAAATTTTCATGTCTGTGATAGAAAACAAAGATATTGGGTAAAAAGTTGTACTTACAACTTAATTGCATCCGCACTTGGGTCTTTCCAGTACTTTGCCGTCTTTGTCAATGGTCCGGCTGAGCCGCCCTTCCTCGTATTCCGCCTTCCACAAGAGTGTTCCCATTTTCCATTTTTCTTTCAGCGTCATTCTCCCATATTCGTCGTAATACATCCAAACCTTGTGCTTTGAATCATTTTTATAATATCCGGTAACTTTCACTTTTCCATTCGCATATTTCTCGCGGTATTTCCCGTCCGGAGTACCTGCTAAAGCAAGCTGAAGCATGAGTACACCGGCCATCACCAACACATATGATCTGAAGCTAAACATTCGTGGCGTAAAGGTATTCCTTTTCAATTTATTGCCCTAATTCATCCCCTTCTTAAACAAATTTAGCGCAACAAACCCTATCCGGATCTGCTGCGCTAAACTCATTTATTTTTAAGTAGATGCTGGTTTCTTTCCGGTTATCGGACTACAATAAATTTCATAAACCAGTTTTCGCCGGCATTGTGCAATTGAAGAATATAAACACCACAAGGTAACTCGGGAAAATGCAGCTCATTACGCGAATTGGCATCGATCTGCAATTGACCAATCGTGTTACCTGCAAGATTTGTAATGATTGCTTTGTATGAATGACCCACTTTGTTCTCGATGGTAAATTCTCCGTTTGAAGGATTTGGATAAACCTGCAACCAGGTAGCCTTTCCCATTTCTTGCAATCCAGTAGTTCCAGCCTGCTTCACAGTCAGATTCCGGGTAACCGTTCCCGCCTGCACCGTAATGGTAGCCTGACGCGCTATGGATGATGGATTCGCATTTAAGGATACAAACAAGGTTGCATTTCCACTTCCACTCATTGGATTTACACCGGCCCAGGTTACCGGATTGTTCACAGTCCAACTGCGGTTGCTGGTTACACTCACATTTTGACCTCCCCCTGCGGCAGTATAGTACAAGGTATCTACACTCAAACGCAAGCTATCCGGAAGTGGATTTACCGTGATAAGTTTAGAAACCGTATCGCCCAAACAACCGGCGGCACTACGCTCAACTACCCTTACACCACCATAGTCAGGTGAATTCCCCCAGGTAACCGAAATGGAATTCGTAGTGAACCCTCCCGACTGTATCCCGTTATATATGATCCAGAAATAAACCGATCCGGCTGTATTAGTTACCGAATACGTTTGTACGGAATTTACAAATACATTGGCATTTCCGGTAATCACAGAAGTGACCGGTTTTGGATTCAATACAACGGAAGTATCGCGCATTAAATTTGCGCATGCGTTGGTGTCAGTAACCAAAACAGTATATACACCCGAAGTTCTGGCCGCGAAGCTATTCATCGTATCATTCAGGCTCACAGGAGTACCGTTTTTGTACCACAGGTATTTGCGGAAGAGATTTGCAGGAGTTGAAAGAACAACACTATCGCCTATGCAAAATGAAAGATTACCGGAAACACCCAACGCTATTTTTGCAGGACGTGGATAAATGATAACTTCAGTACTGTTGGTAAAGCTGGTATCGCAAGCACCGGTAGCACCCCACTTTATTGCATACAACGAATAGATGCCATTCATCAGCATTGTTGCAGCTCCTCTGCTTATTTGCTGGCCAGTGTCGCTATAACCACCCGGTCCATTCCAACGGTACGTAATATTGGCCAAAAAGGATGCAGTCAGTTTTAATGTATCGCCTTCACATAATGCAGGATGTAACTGAATCTCCGGCGCATCCTGTTGAATATTGAACAAGTTAATTATGGTATCTGGCATGAAGGTAAAACATCCTGATGCATTGGTAACCCGCACAGAATAAGTTCCGGATTGCAGTGCAATGTATTCATGCATTGTATCCGCATTATTCATAGTTATTGTTCCATTGAAATACCAACGATATTGATTTCCATTTGTAAGCGGGATACTGAGTTTAACACTGTCGGTTCCACAAGAATTACCATAAGCACTTAAAGCAATCAATATCGGATCCGGAGGAAGTACAGCCGTTACCACAATTGTATCTATTGCAAAGCAACCGCCCGGGCTGGTAACTCGTACCCAAAATAGTCCTGACGTATCAACCGAAATAGCTGATCCCATTTCCTGATTGCTCCAGAAATAATTTCCATTTGGAACGGTGGCATCCAGAAAAATGGTTGCACCATAACAAAATGACGTGTCAGGGCCCAAATTCACCACCGGATTTGAAAATACCTGAAACTGTATCGCGTTGGTATCGTTGTTGGCATATACATCTCCCAAGACATGCACAAATACCCGTAAATTGAACATACCCGGTGTATCCAGCACTACAGTTTGTTTAAACCGGTAATACAATGAATTGTTTTTGCTGAGATTGGCAGTAAAAACTATGGTATCCATAGACACCGGTCCATTATTCAACTGGTATCCAACTAACGCGGTATCGCCCGGATAAAAAGTTACATTATCGTAATTGTAAATTACGGCGCTCACTGTATCGCGAATTTGTTTCGGACAGGTATTCCAACTTCCTGGAATTGAACTAATGCCCAAATCCTTTTGCAATGCGGCAACTATATTGAGCTGACCGTTTTGCGGTTTACCAAAAAAATCTCCTTCATTAAACAACAAATCAGAAAGCTGAAAATATACGCCAGATCCCGGATTTAATCCGGTATCCAGCTTCATTTGAATGCGTAACAAAATCCCATTGGTTTGAATCGGATTTACTCCTGCCATCGCAACAATGATTTTATTCCCCTGCACATGTTGGGTAACAGACCAATTGGAACTCACTGAATTCGCATTCGTAATTTGTATGGAATCCAAAGCACCCTGGGTGAATTGTATGGTAAATTGAATGGAATTCAGATTGCGTTGGCCGGTCAGGTTAGCAATAAATACCGGGTAGGTTATCCAACTTCCTTTCAACACGCTGACTTCAGGCAATTCAATGGATGCATCAAAAATTTGAAGGGGATCACTTTGAACGATAGCATTCAAACTGTCTTTCACTATTACGCGCACCTTGCCACCCTTGCGTGCTGTAAAAATACCCAATGCATTTATACTTCCACTCGAAGTATCCGACACAGAGAACTGATAAGGCGCACGTCCTCCGTTTGCCGTAAATTGCTGCGTTTGACCTGTGAAATAGTTGCCATAAAGGGGATTAATGGTTAGGGCATTGATGCTATAAAAATAGAGCCAGCCATTTCCCGGATTCACCTGGATACTTTGGTTAAATACAATATCCTGAGTTGTTATATTGAATCCTATTGGATTGAGAACTCGAAAGCGGATCTTTAACAAATCTCCCTGGCCAACCAAAGGATTTACACCTGCAAAAGTGATATGAATATAATTCGAATAGACCTTATAGTTCACTATGTAATTCTGCAAAAGTGTATTGGTGAGAATAACGGAATCGGGAACTGCATTCGGGGCATAAAAATTGATTCGCATACTTCCGGATATAACACCTAATGCAGTGGTATTATTGATCCGAATAGGATACAGTATATTGGCTAAAGGTAACACAGTTGTATCAGGCAAAATCAATTTCAAGGCACGTATTTCAATGGCGTCTGTAGTATCCACAATTCCATTCGATGATTGAACCCTTACCGCTGTTTTACCCACCGCCAGTGCATGCAGCATACCTGTCGAAGTAATGCTGGCTACCACCGGATTCAACACCTGAAAAGTGTAAGGTGGAATTCCGCCATTCACAAAAACACGTGTGCTGTCGCCAATGGTTATTGGATTATTATTGTTAAAATATGCCTGTATACTGGGAGGGTTAGTCACGATCAGATTCCCATCATCCAGATTCAACGCAGGTAATCCCTGATTGAAGAAACACGTTGAGCTGCCATTGAAATAAGTAAAATAATTTCCTGCAGTATTCAACTTCATTTGCAGGTAAAACAACACTCCTGTTCCGGTTAATGCATTTGCGCCGGCAGCAGAAATTGTTATTTGACCCGAAGCGGTATTCACGGAATATGTAGGCGTTGCAAATCCGGCACTCATGGTTCCCGTTGTTACGATACCAAGAAAAGAAACCGGATTGTTGTAAACGTTGATTTTAAACTGGTAGGCCAGTACATTCTTTCCACTTACCGAAGAATCAACGTAGATCGGATATTCCATCACCGTACCGGTAATTCCGGTTGTATCGGGCATTCTGACCCGGATGGTTTGCGCGGTTGATTGCACCACGCAAATCCAGATCAGGATGAAACCCCATAAAAATTTAGTTCTCATACAATGCGTGTTTAATGGATCAACCGTTACTGACAAAATGAAACGCGATGTACAATACTGCTGTTCCCGGTTAGGATTCTTATTAAATACGTTCCATTCGGAACAGTGATACCATCCATGTTTCGGGCATCCCAAACTACCGCTGTCGGAATAGTGAGTGCAGAATACTGCCACCGTTGAATCAGCTTGCCATTCAACGCATATATTTCAACTGCAACAGGATTGTTTTCAGAAGTTGTCATCAACGGAATATTCAAAACATGTACAAACGGATTCGGATATGGTTTTAAAATTGCACTATTGCTGATTGATCCACCGATACCTGTTGTGGTAGCCTCAATAGAAACCAGTCCACCACTTACTTCCTGAATGCGATTGTTTTCATTGGCAAGAAACCGGTTGATGCTTATAGCTGTCACAGCCGATTGTGTTACATCGCTTTTAACCCTGAACGTAACAAATACCAGATCCCCTTTATTCTCCAGATAATTGGCGGATGCCAGTGCAAACATCAGATTGCCGCCGGCTACATCAGATGAAGCCAACAGGTTTAATCCGGCAGTATATGCTCCTGATTTCCATTCAATCAATTCAAGCAAACGGTTATCGTATTGCAGATGAAGATCCAGCGACATGGCCTGATCCACATCGTACACATGTACCGGAACAATAAATAATTCGCCGGCTTTCACCGATTTATTCTCGATTTTCAGACTGGCAAAGGCCGGTGTCAATCCGGTTTTAAACAATTCTTCGGCTGGGAAGGAATGGATCCGGTCTACCACAAATTGCAGTACCAGAGATGCATCAAATGCTGTAATTCCGGCAGATCCTGAAACATCACCCACACGGGTTTGAATCTCATTGAATGTAATTATGCTGACTGCCTTTTGCAAAATGAGTGCTGCATCATACGCCTGCACTTTTCCGTTCAGACTTACATCACCCATAACTGGATTTTGAGCATCAATTATGCGGAACGGATTGTAATCCACTTCGTCAGAAACTTTATCGCCTGTTCCTCCCGGATTGGATGAATGGGTTGGTCCGTTGTTTTCATTCCACCAGCAATTCTCGGCATTGATCGTAAAGGATTTATCGACATTGTTTATGCCATAATTATAGTTATTCATAAAATCACAGTTACTCACAACCGGATTGGAAGCTCCTGTCAGATGCAAACCTTCCTGATTCCAGCTAAAGAGTGAATTAGAAACAGATGGACTCTTACTGGTTACATTCAAACCATAATTGGCATGATTCACTACTACATTTTTAAATCGACACAATGTGTTAATTGCCTGATTGTTGATAATGATGCCTTCCCAATTCTGATTGTATATGGAAGGCTTCGTATCGTTAGAGTCTGCATTGGTATCTCCACCATAAAAGTCATCGGTTATCACGGTAAACACGATGATGCTGTCGGCTGTGAATCCACCTTCGGCGATTAATCCCTTATTTACAGTTAAAGCATTGCGCGTAAATTTACAAACAACACCGGGAGCAATAGTCAAGGTAGCACCCGAACCGATGGTAAATCCATCAAAAAGGTAAGGAATGTTTGGAATTCCGGCAAAATTGCGTTTGGTAAGAGTAACATCCTGCGATAAGGTTTCGTTCAGAATTCCGATTCCGCGGAAAGTGTGTTCACCCGAAATAGTATTATTCACAGTTGAAGAAGGATAGGACAAAATAGATGTATACATTGGATAACCGTTTTTGTATTCACCCCAATAGCTATGGTATTCAAACATATTATCAAACCTGCAATTGGTAAGTAAAGGTTGCGATACACCGGTCAGAAATAAACCATAAACAGATCTTTGGAATGTACAGGAATCGATTAGCGGAGATGCCGAATTTAATTGCAGATCGGTACGCTGATAACGGAAAATAGTATTTCGTATAATGCTTGCATCATCGCTGATATCTTCAAACTGCAATGCTATCTTATCGTTGATATTGTCTTTCGGATCCTGCAGGTTTCCATCCAATCGGGTATCCATCGGACTTCCATATGCGTCATCAGCAATACATGTAAATACGATTGGCGATGTACGCGTACCGTTAAGCAACAATTTACCATTCACTCTCCAGTCGCCGCCTTTAAATACAATACCGGCCGGAACCGTAATTGTTGTACCTGAATTGACAACAATGGTACCTAAACCGATATAGGTGATATTGGAATATCCGGCGAAATTCCGGATAGGCACTGTTGCAGTTTGTGAATAGGTTTCGGGAATAATTCCCAATCCAACATTCAGCACATTCGACAAAGTAATATTGATAAATTCCGGTGAAGAGAACATCGACATTTCAACAGGCACTTTATTGATATTGATAATCTGTGTATTTTTTATAATGGATGAAGTAGATCCCAGAATAGCCAAAGCTGTATGATCTGATTGTTCGATAATGCAACTATCAATGGTTACATTGTTTGTACTGTTCAGATTGATTACACCTTCATTCGGATAATAATAATAGTATCGGCCTCCTCCGTATCTGAATACACAATTCTTTAATGTGCTGCTGAGATTGGACCCGTAGAAACACAATCCATTCCAGTCATTTTTTGAAGGTGAGGTTATATTGCCATCGTTGTTATAATCTCCTCCATACGAATCATCCATTTGCGAAGTGAAAATTATTTTATCGGATGCTGTTCCCAGTGCCACAATTGCTCCGTTGATAGTAATGGAACGGGAATATTCGTAATTCGGATAATGATTGTTGGATTTAATAACTACCCCTGCCTCTATCGTGAGTGTTGCATCGGCATCGATCACCAGGTGATTGATGAAGTATGCAATATTGCTGATTCCTGCCAAAGAGCGTTTACGCAGTAAAGCGTTTGATGAAAGTTTATCGTCGATGATCTGGATCCCTTTCGTGGCATTAGCTGTAAAGGTAATATTGGTAAAAGTAGGATCGGATGTAAGTGACATTCCGATAGGATCTTTTGTTCCGTTCAACAAATGAATGCTGTCTATGATTGGATTAGAATTTCCAGAAAAACGCAACCCCATTCCGCGTGTATTTGCAATAACACAATCATCCATGGATGCTGCTGCACTGTTCCAGTTTACAGCATATCCGCTACCTCGGCCACCAAATTTAAAGTCCGCACTACGAATCACTGAGTAACTGTCGTCGCTGGTCATATTGTAACTGATATAATCCCAGTCACCCGATTCCGGTGTAGTAGCATTGCCGTCTCCATTGGTATCAAATGGGTTGCCTACATTGTCGTCCTTGATCGAAGTGAATGTAATCCGATTGGATGCATTCCCGAATATTTTCAACCCGCCGTTGATTTCAATACGACGGTTTTCCATGCATTTGAGTACGATCCCAGCCTCTATGTCTACATTGGAGCCGCTAGCGATGATTAAGTTGTCCAGCAACACATAAGAGATATTCGTAAAACCGGAGATATTTCTTTTCTTAATGCTACCATTAGCCATTACATCTTCACCAATAATTCCTATAGCGGTTAATCCTGCATTGGTAAATGTGATTCCGGTAAATGTTGGATTGGCTGAAACGGAAATTGCAACCGGAGTCAATGAACTGTTGATGATTTGATTATTGCTCAAAACAGGATTTGAAACCTGATAGCTCATGATCCCAATATTGCAATTGCTGATTTTGCAATTAGAAATAGTTGGACTGGCATTGATCATGGTGATCGATCCGTTGTTTTGCCATTGATTGGCATAATTAATCCAATACAATACCGCATACCGGACATCGCAATAATCCATGACAGAAGAACTAAGGCTTCCCGGAGCAAAAACAACTCCCCCAAAGTCGCCTTTAACCGGCGACGATTGTGTTCCATCCTTGTTCAAATCTCCAGGCATACCCGCATTGTCATCCCGTGCTGAAGTCATGATAATATTGCTGTCGGCTGTTCCATTCGCAAACAAGGCTCCCTGCACATTGATCTTGTAATAACTGTCGGGAGGCGATTTGATCACGATACCTTTATTGATGGTTAACGTTTTGCCTGCCGGGATAGTAATATCTCCCAACAATACATATGTAATATTTGGAATATTGGTTACGCTTCTGATTTTAAGTGTGGCATCGGTTACAATTGAACTGCCGATTACCCCGATACCATCATAAACATTGTCCTGAAAGGAGAAAATATTTCCGGTAAACACCGGATCTGCATCGAATGTTAAAGCTATTGGAGTCATTCCGCTCGATCCAAAATTGCAGCCATTAATTACCGGATATGAATCATCGGTTGCATATACCCCAAAGTAATTGTTGTTGAATGTACATTCGTCAATAAGTGGTGAAGCTCTGTTGATAGAAACCCCATGATCAGCAAAACGTATGGCTACTCTTCGCAGGATACATGCCGAGTCGATCGAACCGGAAGAAAAAGTGATCCCGCTCCAGTTTCGCATTTCGGGACCTGTGGCATTTCCATCGTTATTGGCATCTCCTCCTATATTATCATCCCTGTATGAGGTAAAATAAATTAGCTTACCGGATGATGCATTGGCTATTAACTTTCCCTCATGCACATTGATTCCGTTGGAATAAAATTTCAAAATATTTTCATCACTCAATACAAGTTTTCCACCATTGTAAATAGTATAATAGTGTTGAAAATAGTACGGCAGATCAATAGTAGGCAGAATCATGGTTTTATACAGCGAACTATGATTAATATGTACAACACTGTTTGTGTTTCCTGTAAACGAATTTGCGGTACCCAGGATGGTTAAATCCGATGGATTCTCATATTCAATGGGTGTAGTGCAACCGGTTATGGTGCAACCGGAAAGTGAAATTCTGCTGTTGTTCAGGAATAGACCTCTCAGGCAACTATTGATAGTTACACTGGTTAAAGTTACCAATGAATCGTAATTGGTATAAATAGCCGCTTGCGTCATTCCACTGATGGTGCCTCCTGTTAAGGAACTTGGACTGAAAGGCGACCATTGCGTGAAAACGCCATAATTCGAGTTGGAAAGATTTGTTCCGTTGGTACTGAAACTTCCACCCTGATTAATGCGAATACAAGCTTGTCCGATATTGTTAATGGTTCCACCGGTTAGATTGGCGGAAGCCACATTATACGACAAGCCATTGATCAAAACTCCGTAATACTGGAAGTTGGAAATACTTGTTCCATTGGTTACAAAAGTTCCTTTATTTACCGATATGTATTGCCCATACGATACCTGACATGAAATCATAGTTACAGATCCTGCCGACATAGGATCGCCGATATTTAAGGTTGTCCACTTGCCTGCTGAAGGCATCGCACTCGATGAGGTAAACACGGTTCCGGTTGCATTCAATGTTCCCAACACCGACATACCATACCCATCGTTAAATTGAACAACTACTCCGTTTTCAATGGTTAATGTTATACCCGGGCTTATTGAAATGCTCGATGTAACAATGTAGGGACTGTTGGCCAATAACCATGTAGCGTTCGCTGAAATGCTACCGCTTACATTGGTGGCTGCCCTGGAGTTCATGAAAAAAGAAACTCCAATACACAATAAAAGGATGTGCAGCTTTTTCATATTTCGGGGATTAAAATTTATAAAAGGTTACAGGGTTGTAACCAAAATTCTCATGCAAGTTAGAGCCTGATAATGCGTAGGTGTTCCGGTCAGGCTTAAATTGTGAATCAACTAATGAATTGATTTATTGTACTTTAAATAAGTGACTCAATGATATAAATCAAAAGAATTCGGAACGATAAATGCGTTTGTGCTTAAAGATAAAAAAGCTATTGAAATAGTAAAATGCCGGAGTAAAAGCGGTTTGTAAAATTCCGCACTTAGTCTAACCGGATGCATTGCTTGTGTGACAGTTTTGCTACAGTAGTACATGCTTTTTCCATGCCTGCAACAGTATTAATCTGGCGAAAATGCAGTTTGCACTTTGATGATTCCATATTGAATGAAAACAAACAGGTAAATAGGAGGATCAGAAATCTTAACATAAATTGATCAATGGGTTGAATTACTCTGCTTAGATAAGAATTGGCTGATACTGTTTAATGCCTCTTTCCCGTTTTTTCTGAATGACATTATACCCTTTGTTTTTACAACAGACATGAGTGCACGGATAGGATATCAAATCCGCTCAGGTTGTGTTATGCGCTTTTTGAAGTTAGCTCAACGCATGATTTGAATTAAACGTATGGTGATTGGATTGAATGCTCCAATTAGATGATATCTATCTTATTTTCAATTAATTATATAATATTCAGGTTTGCTTGAAGACCCCTTAAACAGCATACAAAACCTGTAAAATCAAGCCTTCAATATTCCCGAACATTTACTATTTTAGCGGCCTTATCGGAATTTCAACTTACATCCAAGAATCACGTGATTGCTCATATTGACGGAAAACTCGTAACCAAAACCCCCGCCTATGTGGTCATTGAATGTGCAGGGGTTGGGTATATGATTCATATTTCCATGCATACCTACGATCAATTGGGAAATTCCGAAAAGCAAAAATTGTTTACCCATCTTATCGTCAAAGAAGACAGCCATACTTTGTTTGGCTTTGCCGATGAAGATGAACGACAGCTATTCATTCACCTGATTTCGGTAAGCGGGGTAGGTCCCAATACAGCGCGCCTCATGCTTTCATCCCTTAGGCCTGCCGAAATTCGTGAAGCAATAATGCTGGAAAACTGGGCGTTAATCAAAACAGTCAAGGGGATTGGAGAAAAAACCGCCCAAAAAGTAGTGATTGAACTTAAGAACAAAGTGAAACGCGGTGATGGTAATGCTACATCCATGTTTAGCAGCGGCCGCGGTTCATTAGCCGATGAGGCATTGGCGGCTCTGATGATGTTAGGCTTTTCGAAAGCCGAAGCAGAAAAAGGAATTACCAGGGTTAAACAACAAAATCCCGATTACTCAGTAGAGGAGTTGGTTAAAAATACATTAAAAATCATTTGATGGCGCACGTCTACTAGTTGAGTAGTTCAGGTTTTAAACACATATCGTTATCGATTGCCTTGGCTTTCCTCGTAAATTTAGTTTGGGGAGCTCCTGCTGAAATATTGCCTGAATTTTCTGAAACGAAACTGTCGGCCTTACCCAATTATCTGGCTCCCCCTGATTCATCAGATGAAGATACTTCGCGTATCAAATTAAGGTACCCGATCCGTGACCGGAAACCATATGAACGTACCAGTCCGCGTAATCCTTTCGACCTGGGCGAACCTTCTGCAGTTAAAAACAAATACGTTCTTGATCCCGAAACCAATTCCTACAACTACTCATCTACCATAGGCAACCAACCGTATCGGTTACCGGCTACTGTTTCTATCAAAGACAAACTGAAAGAAGACAGCAAACAGGGTAATGAATCTTATTTCAGGCAACGTGCTCAGGCCAATAATTTTGCCAGTGGCAGCGGAATCATTCCTCCTTTGAAACTCGGACCCAAAGTTTTTGAACGCATTTTTGGTAGCGGCATTGTCGACATACGACCACGCGGTACAGCTGAACTCATTTTTCAGGGATTGTTCAATACAGTTCGCAATCCTGCATTTCCGCCTCAACAACAAACCACCGGTCAGTTCGATTTCCGCCAGAAAATCCAATTGAATGTGCAGGGTAGCATTGGCGACAAACTTAAGGTCAATATCAACTATGACACCGAGGCTACTTTCGATTTTGAAAACCAGGTAAAGCTGGACTACTCCGGTAAAGACGATGATATTCTCAAGAAAATTGAATTGGGAAATGTGAGTTTACCTCTTACTTCATCCTTGATTCAGGGAAGTCAGAGTTTGTTTGGAGTAAAAACAGAAATGCAATTCGGGAAATTAAAAGTGACCAGCATTTTTACCCAGCAAAGAGGAAAAACAACGGAAACAGAAATTACCGGCGGTGCACAAACTTCGAAATTTGATATTCAATCCGACAATTACGATTACAACCGTCATTATTTTCTGGGTCAATATTTTCGTGATCATTACGACGAATGGATGCGTGGTTTACCTATAGTTGGTTCACCCGTGATCATCAATCGTGTGGAAGTATGGGTAACCAATCGTTCGGGATCGTTTGACGGTTCACGCGATGTAATCGGTTTTGAAGATTTGGGCGAAACCGATAAACGCGATAATAAAAACTGGGTGGTCAATCCTGCGTATGAAGGTCCTGAAAATCGTACGAACAGTCTGTTTGATTACCTGAAAGGGAAAGGTATCAATCCGGATACAGCCCGGTTGAGAGCCAGTTCAACTGTACAAAACGAATTGATCCGTAATCAATCGGCAACCGGATTACAACCGATCACCCAATTTCAGATGATCAGCTATGCGCGATTACTGAATCAAAATGATTTCTCTTTCAACTCGCGGCTTGGCTATATTTCCCTCAATCAAACACTGAACAACGATGATGTTTTATGCGTCGCCTATGAATATACCTTAAACGGGAAAACATACCGTGTGGGTGAATTCACCACAGATATCCCGCAAAACCAACTAACCCCGAATGTGCTTTTCCTGAAAATGCTGAAAGGTCCATCGCTTCGTCCGGATTTACCCATCTGGGATCTGATGATGAAAAATGTGTATTCACTCGGGACTTATGGCATTCAAACCAAAGATTTTAAACTGAGCATTGTTTACGCTGACGATCCATCAGGCGCCGACCTGAATTATATTCCGATTCAGGGAGAACCCGGCTTAACCGGCAAACCTCTGATTCAGGTGATGAATCTGGATAATGTAAATACCCAACAGGAAAAAGCACCCGACGGATTGTTCGATTTCTACGAAGGCTTAACCATCAACTCACAGCAAGGCCGGATTTTCTTTCCGGTAGTAGAACCTTTCGGATCATACCTGCAATCCCGCTTTCAGGTCAATCCGACAAAAGCACGGTATTATTGTTACTTCGAATTGTATGATTCCACGCGTTTTGCTGCATCACAATTGCCCCAATACAATAAATTTTTTCTGAGAGGAACCTTTCAGGGGCAATCCAGTTCGGAGGTTTCTCTCAACTCAACCAATATTCCAAGAGGTTCTGTGCGTGTTACGGCCAATGGGGCTCCGTTAACAGAAAACATAGATTATACGGTGGATTACAATATTGGCCGTGTGAAAATCTTAAATACCAGCTTGCTCAACTCTGGTGCAGTTATCAAAGTTTCTTCTGAAAGCAATTCACTTTTCAGCATACAACAAAAAACGCTGATGGGTACACGCCTCGATTACAAATTGAGCAATGACATTTTATTGGGTGGAACGCTGTTGTATCTCAACGAACGTCCCCTCACTCCTAAGGTAAACCTGGGAGAAGAGCCTATATCCAATGTGATGATAGGATTGGATGGAAGTTACAAATCCGAATCGCGTGTACTAACTAAAATAGTAGATCGTATTCCTTTCATCGATACCAAAGAAAAGTCGCAGGTAACCATTGCCGGTGAATACGCCCATTTGTTTCCGGGTGTGCAAAGTTCACTGGCACAAAGTGGAACAGCCTATCTCGACGATTTCGAAAACAGCGAATCACAAATCGATTTGCGCATGGGCAATAACTGGGTATTGGCAAGTACACCACAAGGTCAGCCCGATCGTTTTCCTGAAGGCAATTTTCTGGATAATCTGGCCTATGGATACCGGCGTGCAAATCTGGCCTGGTATAGCATCGCAACTACATTCTATGCGAGAAATAGTTTTACCCCTCAACATATTCAAGACGACAATAATATGCTCTCTGATCATCGCATGCGTCAGGTAGATGTTTCTGAAATTTATCCGAACCGGCAATTGCAGGCAGGTATGCCAACCAATATTCCAACATTCGATCTGGCCTATTTTCCAAAAGAACGTGGACCCTATAACTACAATGCCAATCCAACAGAAGTAAATGCAGGCGACACCTTGTTGAAACCAACTGAAAACTGGGCCGGTATTATGCGTAAAATCGACAACAACGATTTTGAAGCTTCCAATATTGATTATATCGAAATCTGGATAATGGATCCGTACTTGTCGACTCCCTATACCTCCAATTCCGGGAAACTGATTATTAATCTGGGTAATATTTCTGAAGACATTTTACACGACGGACGTAAATCGGCTGAAAATGGAATTCCGAAAAGCGATAATCCTGCTGAGCATTTTGTAGATACTACGGCGTGGGCAAGGGTGCCACGTACCCCTGTCATCAATTTTGCATTTGATGCCGACCCGGATGCCCGTGCCAAGCAAGATGTGGGACTGGATGGCTTCTCTGATGAAGGCGAACTTATCGTTTATAATTCGCCGTATCTGGCAAGACTGGCGGCCAATTTCGGTCCCAACTCTCCGGTGTACGAGAAAGCATCCGACGACCCTTCATCCGACAATTACCATTATTACCTTGGAGATGATTATGACGCTCAGCTCCTGAATATTATTAATCGTTATAAAAAATACAACCGCCATCAGGGCAATTCTCCAACTACCTCCGATCCTCCTACTTCGGCAACCAACAGCCCCGACAACGAAGATGTTAACCGCGACTATACCCTGAATGATATTGAAGAATATTTCCAGTATGAAATTGACATTGCGAAAGACCGTTTGGTAATTGGTCAGAACTTTGTTACCGACAGCGTACGCCGTTCACGTAAACTGGATAATGGAAAAGTAGAAGACGTAACCTGGTATCAGTTAAAAATTCCAATCCGCGAATACCAACGTCGTGTGGGTGAAATCATGGACTTCAAATCCATCCGGTTTATGCGTTTGCTCATGACCGGTTTTGAAAACGAACAGGTATTGCGTTTTGGTTCCCTCCAACTCGTACGTGCCGATTGGCGGAAATATATCGGAAGCCTTGAAGTTGGAAAAGAAGGTAAGCCCAACGATGCCGGAGATGATACCCGTTTTATTGTATCTACAGTAAACGTTGAGAAGAACCCTGCTTATAAATTACCTCCGGGCATTCAGCGGGAAGTTGATTTCAGTACGCCTCAGAGCATTCAACAAAATGAGCAATCTCTTTCGCTTCAGGTATGCGACCTAAACGATGGTGATGCACGAGCCGTTTTTAAAAATACACAGGTTGACCTGAGGCAATACGGAAAACTGCGTATGTTTATTCATGCACAGGCAGAAGGGCAGGTCTTAAACGATGGAGACCTCACCGCATTTATTCGTTTGGGTACCGATTTAACAAACAACTATTACGAACTGGAAATTCCTTTACAGGTTAGCACTAGTTCTGCTACCGATGTAGCGATATGGCCTGATGCCAATCAGATAGTATTGACACTGGAAGATTTTATTGACGCCAAAATAGATCGAACCAATGCCAATTTCCCGTTTACCGCTCCTTATTATAAACAAACTGCATCGGGAAAAATTACGGTTATTGGTTTGCCGGATCTGAGTAATGTAAAAGTGATGATGCTGGGTGTTCGAAATCCGAAGGCAAAACCGGGAAGTGGCGACGACGCTTTACCCAAGTGTGCCCAGGTTTGGTTCAACGAATTGCGGATGACAGAATTCAATAACCGGGGAGGCTGGGCTGCTACCGGACGTATGCAGGCACAACTGGCCGATTTCGGGAATATGCAGATTGCCGGAAATTTATCTACCGTTGGCTTTGGTGGGATCGATAAAAAAATTCAGGAACGCAATATGGACGATAAATATCAGTACGATATTCAATCCAGTTTCCAATTGGGAAAATTCTTTCCTAAAAAAACCGGTTTGCAAATCCCGCTCTTTTTATCGTATGGCAATACCATTGTCAGACCGTACTACAATCCACTGAATCCTGATACCCGGCTTCAGAAAGAAATTGATCAAACAACCGATGAAGTAAGAAAAGACAATATCAGCCGCGCTGCTGATGATTTTACCATGCGAAAAAGTCTTAACCTGACCAATGTCCGGAAAGAACGCGTGAATAAAACTAAAAATCATGTTTACGATATTGAGAATTTCTCGGCTACATATTCTTACAGTGAAACATACCGGCGCAATCAAACCATGTCCTATTATATCCTGCAGAATTATATGGGAATGGTTGCCTATACCTACAATTTTGGAGCGAAGCCCTGGGAACCATTCAAAAAAATAAATTCGAGATACCTCACTCTGATCAAAGATTTCAATGTGTATTACAAACCGCAGTCATGGGGTGCACGGGTACAACTCGACCGGCGTTATGGAGTAACCATCAACCGCAACAACGACAATGTTTTGACCATCATTGAACCTTTGTACGACAAAATGTATACCATGACCCGTAATTATGAATTTGCTTACGATTTCTCGAGAGGCCTGAAATTTAATTACAACGCTACTGCCATTGCACGGATCGACGAACCCCTGGGTCAGATTGATGAAAGTACTCCTCAAAAACGGGATACCATTTGGGAAAATCTGAAAAAAGGCGGTCGGTTAATGCAGTTCGATCAGTCGGTACGCATGAATTACGATATACCAATCAAGAAACTTCCATACCTGGATTGGATTACTCAATCTTCCTATAATTATCAGGCGAACTATCAATGGAAACAGGCACCTCCGGCGGCAGATAGTTTAGGCAACACCATTTCTAACTCTCGCACAGAATCCTTTAATCTCAGTTTGAGTTTTATTTCCTTATACAATAAATCCCAGTTTTTGCAACGTGTGAACAATACAGGAAGAGGAGGACGAACTCCCGGTGGGGTTTCTCGGGGAGATGCCAATAATGCCTCCAAAGGAGAGCTCCCTGCTTATGTAACCATTCCGTTTAAATTGCTTACTGCGGTAAAAAATGCACGAGGTACCTATACCAAAACGGAATCCACAACCCTACCCGGTTTCAATCCAAAACCCAAATACCTGGGTCAGAATTTTGAAGAGCAAGCACCCGGTTTCGATTTTATCCTGGCTTTGCAGGACCCCGATTACCGGTATAAAGCAGCCCGCAACGGATGGATCAGTAACGATTACCGCATTACCAATTCGTTTCTCCACAGTACTTCAGAAAATATTACCGGGAATATAACACTGGAACCCATCAGCGATCTTCGCATTGAAACCAACCTGATGCGCAACCGAACCATGACCACCTCTGTAGTATTTCGTTTTGATTCCGCCACACAGGAATTTAAAGATGTGAATCAACCCAACGAAATCGGATCATACAGCATCAGTTACAATATTTTCATGACCACCTTCGATAAAGAATCCGGAGGAACAACGGAAGCCTTTCAGGCTTTTAGCGAGAATCGAAAAATTATTTCGCAACGCTTGGCCGAAGATCCGAATTACCCGGGAGGTGCCACCAACGACGATGGATACCGCGCAGGCTACAGCCGTGCATCGCAACATGTACTTATCCCTGCTTTCCTTGCAGCATACAGTGGCAAAGATGCCAATACGATTGCCACAACCCCGTTCCCGAATATGCCTGAACTTAACTGGAGAATCACATACAGTGGCTTTGGTAAAATGGACTGGGTTAAAGATTGGGCCAGCAATATTCAGTTCAGCAATGCCTATTCTTCTACCTATACCGTTTCTTCCTTTCAAAGTATTTTGCAGGACGATTCTTCCAACACCAATACTTTTACCGGCGATTATGTTCCGCATTTGCAAATCAAAATGATTTCCATTTCTGAACGTTGGGGTCCGTTTATCGGCGTGGAAGTTATTTTTATAAATAACTTAAATATTAAGGTAGAGTATAAGCGCGACCGCACATTAAATTTTAGTCTGGCTAATCTTCAACTAACTGAAATGAAAGGAGATGAAATCAGCATAAATACCGGATATAAAAAGAGCGGGTTAATGTTACCTTTTAAAGGTGCAGGCGGTCGCAGGTTAGTTTTCGAAAACGAGATAAACTTCAGTCTGCAATTTTCGGTGAAAGAAGTGGTGACCAATATTCGCGCACTGGATAGTCCTCAATCAGAACCGGTACAGGGACAAACCATTTATACCTTACGTCCAACAATCGATTATATGATTTCCAAGCAACTGATGTTGCGCATTTTTTATGATTACCGTCAAACCGATCCAAAGGTTTCGAGTTCGTATCCTACCATTATTCAAAGTGGTGGATTCTCATTAAGGTATACCATTCAATAGTACTTTGGTTTCAATTTGAAAACAATCATTAACAGACAAAATATGAAAAAAGGTGTTTCGCTGCTTATGATGCTGATCCTTTTTGGCCATATAACCTTGGCACAAACTATCAGGAAAATTATTTTGGATAGCTCCGATTTTTATTGCGGGCATTATTTAGCTGTTCAACCACAATCCGACAGCATAGCTGGCGTTTTGGTGTTGTTATCAGGTTTTGGTCAACGTGCCGAGGACACTCCTCCAGAAACAAAACTTCACAACGTTGCTTTTGCAAACAACATTTTAACCGTTTTTTATGCTGCTGGTAACAAATTGTATGCCGACTCTTCTACACAGGCTAAACTAAACCGGGTAATAAAGGATGTATTAAAACGGTATAAAGTTCAGGTAAATTCTTTTGTCATTGGTGGTTTTTCTGCCGGTGGAATGATTGCATTAAGATATGTTGAACTCTGCAATGAATTTCCAAATCTGTTTCCCATACAGCCCAAAGGAGTTTTCGTGGTTGACTCGCCGGTTGATTTTTTTACCATATGGAATGAATTGGAAGAAGCGGCTAAAAGCAAATCATCTGAAGCTGCAGTGGAAGAGGCTGTAAGAGCTATGAAATTCATATCCGGTGATCATGGCAACCCTAAAGATAATCCAACATTTTATGCCCGGATGAATCCATTCAGTATGAACATAAATTTAGGTGAAAATGAACGGTTTTTAAAATCAACTCCTGTGCGGGCTTATCACGATGTAGATGTCTCGTGGTGGCTGAAAAACCGCAATCAATCAGTACGGGAAGCAAACTATATGGTTACCTCCGAACTGATCAAGCGGTTAAACCAATTGGGAAATAAAAGGGCGGAATTTATGCAAACCTATCAAACCGGATATCGATCAAACGGGCAACGTCATCCACATTCCTGGTCTATTGTGAATGAGGTGGAATTTGTACAATGGATAAAAGGATTATAAAATAATCGCTTTATTCTACTGTTACCGACTTAGCCAGATTACGAGGCTGATCTACATTGCAACCACGCATGACGGCAATATGATACGATAACAATTGCAATGGAATAGTAGCCAGTAACGGTAACATACATTCTTCGCAGGAAGGAATATAAATAACATAATCGGCATGCTGACGAATATGCTCGTCACCTTTGGTAGCAATGGCAATAACAACTCCCTTACGTGCACGAACTTCCTGAATATTGCTGATCACCTTTTCATAATTGCTGTGTTGAGTTGCTATCACAACTACCGGCATTTCTTCGTCGATCAATGCTATCGGACCATGTTTCATTTCGGCAGCAGGATAGCCTTCGGCATGGATATAAGAAATCTCTTTCAATTTTAAGGCACCTTCAAGAGCTACCGGAAATCCATATCCCCGACCGAGATACAAGGCGTTTTTCGAATCCTTAAACTTTTCAGCTATGGATTTGATGTATTCGTTTGACTGCAGAGTTTGCTCTACTTTTTGCGGAATGGTTTCAAGATCGATCAGCAACTCGCGCAGCCGTGCTGATGTAAGCGTTCCTTTCTTTTGTGCAATGGAAAGGGATATCAGCAGCAATGCCGTTACCTGTGCGGTAAATGCCTTGGTGGATGCCACCCCAATTTCCGGACCGGCATGCGTGTATGCTCCTGCATCGGTAAAGCGGGGAATGGATGAACCAACCACATTGCAAATACCAAAAATGGTTGCACCTTTACTTTTTGCCAGATCAAGGGCAGCAAGTGTATCAGCCGTTTCTCCGCTTTGAGAAATAGCAATCACAAAATCCTTTTCGCTGATCACCGGGTTACGGTAACGGAATTCTGAAGCGTATTCTACCTCTACCGGTATCCGGGCAAAATCTTCCAGGAGGTATTCGCCAACCAAACCTGCATGCCACGAGGTACCACAACCCACAATGAGAATGCGTTGTATATTCTTTAGTTTATCTTCAAACTGATCGATCCCTGCCATGGTAATTATCGAATCGTTGATATGGATCCGACCACGGTATGAGTCATGAATCGAACGGGGTTGTTCAAATATTTCCTTCATCATGAAATGTTCGTACCCCCCTTTTTCAATGCTCTCGAGGTTTACTTCCAATTCATGGATATAAGGCGTTTTGATAATATTGTCGATGGTCTTAACTGTCAGCTGATCACCATTGATCACGGCAATTTCACCGTCATTGAGGTAAATCACATTGCGGGTATACTCCACAATAGGAGTTGCATCCGATGCGATAAAATGTTCGCCTTCTCCCACACCAATTACCATGGGACTACCCTTGCGGGCCCCGATCAGAAAATGCGGATCCTTCTTTGAAACAATCACAATAGCATATGCACCTACCACTTGTGTCAACGACATACGTACCGCTTCTTCAAAAGGAATATTGTTTTTGGTATACACATCTTCAATCAGATGAATCAATACTTCCGTATCGGTTTCACTTTTGAATTCATGACCACGTTCAAGCAATGCCTGTTTCAGGGACGCATAATTTTCAATGATACCATTGTGAATAATTGCAAAGTCACCGGTTTGCGACAGATGCGGATGTGCGTTTACATCATTCGGAGCACCATGTGTTGCCCACCGCGTATGGCCCATTCCCAGATTGGCATGGATATCTTTTCCGGTTACTGAATTTTCAAGATCTGCAACCTTGCCGCTTTTTTTATAAATATTGAGTTCCTGTTTTTCTGTTACCAAAGCCACGCCTGCACTGTCGTAACCTCTATACTCCAGACGTTTCAGTCCTTTAATAATGATCGGATAAGCCTCCCGATGTCCCAGATATGCAACTATTCCACACATAATAAACCAAAAATACTATAAAGATTGAAGTTTAAAAACCGAACCTTCGGTATTCACCGCAGGATGCATCAGTTGAATAAGCGGTGTAAGCTGATGCATCAGTTGTTCGAACTGTTCCAGCGTTAATGCCTGTTGTGAATCCGAAAGCGCTTTGGCCGGTTCCGGATGAATCTCTATCATTAAACCGTCAGCACCCACTGCCACAGAAGCCAATGCCATTGGTAATACTCTGGCCGCTATTCCGGTACCATGACTTGGATCCGAAATAATGGGCAGGTGACTTAATTCCTTAATCAATGGAATAACACCCAGATCCATTACGTTTCTTGAATCCGGATCAAAACTGCGAATTCCACGCTCACACAAAATTACCTGTTGGTTACCGGCACTAAGAATGTATTCGGCTGCCAGTAACCATTCTTTAACCCTAGCACTCATACCCCGTTTCAACATAACAGGCTTTTGTAATTTACCCAACTCATTGAGCATATAGAAATTCTGCATGTTGCGGCTACCGATTTGCAGCAAGTCGATATACGGCTCAACTTTATCCAGCAATTTCAAATCCATCAATTCAGAAACTACGCGTAAATTATACTGTCGTGCAGCTTGATGAATCAATTTCAATCCATCCATGCCCATACCTCTGAAAGTATAGGGAGATGTTCGTGGTTTGAATGCTCCTCCGCGTATGAATGGAATGCCCAAAGCGGATAATAAACGTGCAGTTTCAAAAATCTGCTCTTCGCTCTCAATGGAACAAGGTCCTGCAATTACCTGAAAATGCCCGGCGCCAATTTTTGCTCCTTTAATATCCAGTATCGTTTCTTCCTTAAATTTTTTACTGGCCAACTGATAGGTTGTATCGACATCAACAGTTCGCACGATCATATCTGCAAAAGCGCTAAGCGCTTCTGCCTTTAAAGTATTCCCCGCAATCAACAAGGGTTGACCAGGTACGGTATGACAGGAAATTCCCAATGATCGTATATGCTGCTTCAACAATTCAGCCTGTTGATTTCCGTATGATGTTAATTCGATGATCAAGGGTTTATTTAATAACAGTGTAAGTTAAATTGAGTTTTAAATTTCCGGTTTCTCTTCGGGTATCCAAAACTACACGTTGTGCCGTTACAGGATAATCTGCAGGTACAATCAGATTGAGACCATAATTGATATTTTGGTTTTGGTTTTGATATGTGCCTATAATGTTTTGAATTTCTCTGACCACATTAAACCGGTAAGTCTGGTCCGATCCCAATAACCCTCCATAATAAGAAGGATAAATGACCTCATCCAGAATTATCGCATTACGGCCCAATGAATCAGATGCCCGTAATTTCACTGTCAAAGGTAAAGAAAAAAGCGGATTGAAGGTTCCCTGCTTCACGGTAAAAACAAGTTCGGCACCGGTAACTGCAATTTTATGTTGCTTTACATAATCGAACAGATGGGGAATCAGAATTCTTGTTTTCAAGCCGGTTGCCGGTTGCAGATAATTAATATCACTATGAATCGAAGAATAGGCTGGTTGTATGGAAATTCCGGGTAAGTAGGTGTGCAGGTATTGGTTAGTATGAATAATGCTGTTTTTGTAAATAGGAAATTCAGCTTTTAATGAATCGTTGTAATAAACTACCACAGCTGCTGCATTGGTACGTACATTCAGGTAGGTCATGCAGCCGCTTCCCGGAGGTGGTGTTGCTGAGCTTACTATGGCCAATCCTTTGAATTTTGATTTAAAGGAGGTATCGTTCACATAAGTACCACTGCTTTGGGTGGCAGGATCTGAAAAGCGATCTCTCAAAACGGTTGAAAGCTGATCGAGACGAATTCGGATATGAGGTGCCAGCTTTGTAGTTATGCTCCCGGATTTAATGGTTACACTATCGTCGATATTGGAAAATGATCCCGTGAATTCTCCCAGCTGAACTGCTGAAAAAGTATAATTGCGATTGGAGAAATAGAAAGAATCTTCGGCTGATGAGAGGTCTTCATTCAGTTCATACACGCGGATAGATTGAGGAGTACTCAATTCTCCGTGAAAAGATGTTGTAGTAGCATACGGCAATTGCAAAACCACCGAATCGATAATTACACTGCTCCCAAAACTAAAATCTCCATAAGGTAAACCATACTGAGTATACAAATTGGCTGCTGTGGTACCTATCTCAGGATCATTCAGATTTCCCAGCATATAATAGGTTAAAGCCCGTGTACGCACCGAATCATAGCGTGTGGTATACGCTATTAGTGTGGTGGTGTCGTGGTAAGAAACATCAAATGGATTTCGCTGACCAACAAAGTCGGCGGCTACAGACTCTTCCTTATCCCGGCAAGCACCAAGCATAAGAATAAACAGGAAGAATACGGGAAAAAAGTGCTTAGTTCTGCCTTCCCAACAAACTGTCATAGAGTTCGATATATGCATCCACGTAACCGTCTTCGTAATTGTGTTCCATAACCAGCTTTCCTTTTTGTTTCTTCATGAAACTGGTCACTTCCGGATCAATATCAGGACTGCAGCGGACTACCGCGTCAGCATGAGTAATGCCCGATTTGTATAAACCTGTGCAGGAAGAATCAGCCGTTAATGCAGACACTTGTTTGTTGTCAATTGAATTGAGGCTGGCTTTGCGCGCGAAATCCTTGCCCAATGACTCTCCAAACTGATTTTCGAAAACCGAGAATACTACCTTGGCATTCTTAAATACCGGTTCGTTGGCATAAATGGTCTTCATATACAAGGGAATCAATCCGGTCATCCAACCCTGACAATGAATGATATCGGGTTGCCAGCCTAGCTTTTTTACAGTTTCGAGCGCTCCTTTGCAAAAGAAGATGGTACGCTCGTCGTTATCACCGTAAAACGCATTGTTTTCGTCGGTATAAACAAATTTTCTGTGAAAATAATCCTCATTATCAAGGAAATACACTTGCATTTTGGCTTCCGGCAAGGATGCTACCTTGATGGTAAGTGGATTGTCGTTATCGTCGATGGTAATATTGATCCCCGACAGTCGGACAACTTCATGCAAACGGTTCCTACGTTCGTTTATGCAGCCAAATCGTGGCATCAGCACCCGAATTTCGTTATCTTTTTCCTGAATCGCCTGGGGTAATTTCCTCGCTAAATCTCCAACGTTACTTACCTGTAAATAGGGAGTCATTTCTGATGAAATGAACAAAACCTTCTTTTTTGACATACGCATATTTCCTTCCTAAAAAAGTATGCAAAGTTAGTTAATTTGACAAAAAAATTAGTAATATACGCCCCAAATATTTAACCTGATATCATAACTATCAGATAACTAATACCCTAAGCTTTGTTTTTATTTAAAGATATCCCTACACTTCAGTCATTTCTCCAGATTTACAGGCAAAATGGGCGGTCAATCGGCTTCATTCCAACCATGGGTGCCCTCCATCAAGGACACCTTTCATTGATCCGCGCTTGCAAAGAACAGGGACATCTGGCAGTTTGCAGTATTTTTATAAATCCCACCCAGTTTAATCAGGAATCCGATTTCAACGCATATCCCCGTCATACCCCTGCTGATATAGAACTGCTGTTGCAAGCCGGCTGCGATGTATTGTTCCATCCTGAAGCCAATACGATGTATCCCGAAGGACTTCAGGTCAACGACTACGATTTTGGTCCTGTTACCCAAACCCTTGAAGGTATGCACCGACCGGGACATTTTAACGGTGTAATCACCATCGTAAAACGTTTGTTTGAAGTGGTTCAGCCTTCGCATGCCTATTTTGGTCAGAAAGATTTTCAACAATGTGCCGTAATTGCAGAAATGATACGTCGTTTCGGATTCTCAGTTGAACTGCACAGGCAACCCATTGTTCGGGAGAAAAGCGGATTGGCGATGAGCTCGCGCAATTCCCGTCTGAACAGCGAACAAAAACAACAGGCTCTGGAAATAATTCAAACCTTAACCTGGGTAAAAGCATATATATATAAAATACCTCTTGACCAATTGTGTGAAGAGGCAATGTACCGATTGGGTAAAAATTTAAAACCCGAATATTTCGTGATTGCAGATTTACAAACGCTGGAACCTAAAAGCAGGCTTGCTGCAAAGGAAGATGCCGTGATTTTAGCCGCTGCATGGTGCGGGGATGTCAGGCTAATTGACAACCTATTAGTGAGCGGGTAACATATTTTTTCGCTTAATTTGAAATAATGCGTAGCCACGTCGAATTCCAGAAAATGTCGGAATCCTTTATTGGGAATGAGGCTCAACGTGCACAAACAGCAAAAGCTTCTGCAGGTCAGTTAGCATTAACGACATTAGCTACCGATCAATACACCCGCTTAGATCTGGCAAAAGATCGCGCCGCCTATTTTAAATGGAAAGTGCTTGAAAGTCTTGATAAATATCTGATCGAGTTTGAAGCCAATGTTATCCGTCGAGGCGGAAAGGTAGTATGGGCCATTGATGCCGACGCTGTGCATGCAGAGATTGAATTGTTGATCAATCGGAATAAAGCTGAAACCATCTTGCATTGTCCTTCTCCTTTAAGTCAGGAAATTGGTTTGGTCGCATTTCTTAAAAGTAAAAAAATTGATCTGACGCATAGCGGAATTGGTGAATTCATCGCCGCCAAAACAGGACAGGATCCTTTTCAAATGAATGCACCGGTGATGAATGAAACCATCGAAGAGATGGTACATGCCCTGAATCCTTCAATTGGAGTTTCGATGGAAGCGCAACCGGAAGACATCGTCCGGGATATTGTTGCCGAATTGCGTAAAAAATATACAGCTGATCTGGCCATAACCGGAGCTCATTTTTTGATTGCAGAAAACGGAATGGCAGTGTTGAGTGATAATGAAGGGCATCAACAGATGGCCGCATCCCTGCCAAAAACACTTGTAATTCTTGCAGGAATAGATGCAGTGATTCCAACAATGAATGACCTGGATATCTTTTTGCCCTTGCTTTCTTCATACAGCCATGGTGAAAAGATGACAGCATTCAATACGCTTGCAGGCCCCCGCCAGCCGGGAGAAACGGATGGTCCTGGTGAATTTCTGGTTATTCTGACTGATAATGGTCGTTCCAATCTGTTGGCACAATCTGATCAACGCCAGTCTCTCTCCTGCATTCAATGTGGTGCATGCAGTAATGTTTGTCCGGTATTTAACACACTTGGTGGTCAAGCCATGGTGAATGGCCCCATCGGTGCAGTTATGCATCCCCATATGAAAGGATTAGGCGAAATGGGGTATATCAGTTATGCTTCCACCATATGTGGAAAATGTGCCGATATCTGTCCGGTAAAAATTGATCTTGGTAATCACCTCTTACGAAACAGACGCGATGTAGTTGTCAGCGGTAATAATAAGAGTTCCGACAAAATCATGTGGTACAGCTGGAAGAAAATGATGCTTAACCGTAAGAATCTAAACAGGAGTGCAAGCATCAAAACTTTCATGTTAAAATCTTTCCTGAAATCGGAATGGGGTGATCAGCGTGAATTCCCAAAACTGGCGGATAAATCCTTCAATCAGCTTTGGCGCGAAAAACTGAATGGATAGGTGTGTTCAGTAATTTGAACAAACCCGACAATGACTGGATAAATCAAAGGCCGAAAATTTCGTAAATCCATTTCATGCAGAAACCTTTGTACCCAAACGATATACGTGTATGAAGAAATTCCTAATCCTGATCATCGCTTTAAGCAGCAACCTGGTTGTACTGGCACAGTTTGATCCGCCATCACCTCATAAAAACCCGAAAGACTTTGGTGAGAAGTCGTATAATTTCTTTTTGTCGAAACGACTGAAGAAAACCATGCATCAACGGGATTCACTCAACGATTTGGTAATCGCATTCAACAAAGACACTACGCAACGCGGTAAAGATTATCGATACCTGGATTCGTTATTCAAAGCGTTGACCAATCGATTCAATGAATGCAGCGAAAGAAACAACGCCCTGAAAGCGCAGTTTGCAGAACTCAATGCACGCTACAACGACCTCATGAAGAAAAGTCTGACCGATGCTGAACGTTTCAACAATGCATTGAAAATAAAAGCCGAGGAGCTGGCTGAGCGCGAACGGAAACTGGCCGAATTACAGGCTATCATCGATAAACAGGATTCCTTGTTAAATGCCTTGAACGACATTGTTCGCAAAGCCCTTTTGGCGTTCAATTCCGATGAGATTTCCATCGAAATGAAAAATGGAAAAGTATATGTTTCCATGAGTGATAAATTGCTGTTCAAATCCGGAAGCGCCGCTGTAGAAGATAAAGGTAAAGATGCCATCAAAACGCTGGCCGATGTATTGAATAAAAATCCGGAAATTGATGTGCTGATTGAAGGCCATACCGATAATGTACCGATCAAATCAGCTAAATATCCCGACAACTGGGCTTTGAGTGCCGACCGTGCCTTGAGTATCGTGCGCTTGTTGAGCGATGAAAATGCTGTGAATCCTAAACGGTTGGAAGCAGCCGGCCGCGGAGAATATTATCCGAAAGCAACCAATGAAACTACAGAAGGTCGCGCAAAAAACAGAAGAACAGAAATTATCCTCTCACCAAAACTGGATGAACTCTATAAGATGATTGAGCAAAACAGAACCCGGTAGGTAATTGTTATTGGTTATTAGTTAATCGTTATTAAGTTATTAAGTTATTGCGTTATTGAGTAATAGTTCGCTGGTTAGCTACTTCGTACTTCGTAATTCGTAATTATGTAACTATGTAATTGTGTTCGTTCCAATGATAAATTTTCCTTATCCGAAAGCAGTTATTGGTTTTTGAGTACGGGTCATGCGTCTTTGAGTAATAGTTCTCTGGTTAGCTACTTCGCCCTCTTTCGCTGCGCTTCAGCGAGGCAAGTACTTCGTAATTTGTACTTCGTAATTTGTAACTATGTAATTGTGTTCGTTCCAATGATAAATTTTCCTTATCCGAAAGCAGTTATTGGTTTTTAAGTACGGATCATGTGTCTTTGAGTAATAGTTCTCTGGTTAGCTACTTCGTACTTCGTACTTCGTAATTTGTAATTCGTAATTCCGTCCACCTTCGCTAAAGCTTCGGCGGATGATATAATTGTAATTGGTCTCCTGCAACAACAACCTTAAAATCGTGAAAAAGCAATTGATTTAGCTTCAGTTAAAAAACCATCGCGATGAGCTTTCAGGTCTTCGCGGGAATTGGTTATTGGTTCGGAGATATTCTTCATAAAGGAAAGCTGCAGCGCATTTCCGAATGCGCGATTCATTTTTAGTTAAGGTAATTGAGTTATTGAAAGTCCCGGTATTAACGCTGTTTCTTAAAACACAGAAACCCGACATAAAGCAGTTTTTTATCCTGCCAATTGCTCTAAATTTGCCGCATGGACTCAATTCAACGGGGCAAAGGTTCTGCCTATTATATCGAACTGGAGCATCATTATGGTGCGCATAATTATCATCCGCTGCCTGTAGTACTGGATCGCGGATTGGGGGTATTTATGTGGGACGTAGAAGGTAAAAAATATTTCGATTTTCTATCTGCATACAGTGCCGTTAACCAGGGTCATTGTCATCCACGCCTGATAAAAGCATTGACTGATCAGGCACAGAAAATCACATTGACGAGCCGCGCCTTTTACAATAATTTGCTGGGTGAATACGAAAAGTTTATCACGGAATTTTTTGGCTACGATAAAGTATTGCCTGTAAACAGTGGTGTTGAAGCCGTCGAAACCGCAATTAAACTGGCACGACGTTGGGGGTATGTGGTAAAACAGATTCCCGAAAATGAGGCCCGGATTGTATTTGTGGAAGGGAATTTTCACGGCCGCACAATGACTGCTGTATCGGCCTCTACCGATCCTGATTCATTTCAGAATTTTGGCCCGTTTCTGCCGGGCATTTCACGCATACCTTACAATGATTTGCAAAGTTTGGAATCCCTGTTCAAATCTGATCCGCATATAACAGGTTTTGTATTTGAACCCATACAGGGTGAAGCCGGCGTTATTGTACCTGATGAAGGTTATCTGAAAGGAGTTCGTGAACTTTGCACTCGTTATAAAGTGTTGATGCTGGCCGATGAAGTACAGACCGGATTATGCCGTACCGGTAAAATGCTGGCCTGTGAACATGAAAACGTAAAACCTGATGTACTGATTCTCGGTAAAGCACTTTCGGGTGGTGTTATTCCGGTTTCTGCAGTACTGGCTGATGATGCCATTATGCTGACCATTCGTCCGGGTGAACATGGATCCACCTTTGGAGGTAATCCATTGGCCTGTGCAGTTGCTATGGAGGCATTACGTATTTTAAAAGAAGAGAAACTGGATGAGAATTCAGAAAAGATGGGTAAACTGTTTCGCAAACGTATGGAAGAACTGATGCAGAAAACATCGCTTATTACTACCGTACGGGGCAAAGGTTTACTAAACGCTATTGTTGTAAAACCATTCGGCGATAACAAAACAGCCTGGGATATTTGTTTGGCTATGAAAGAAAACGGGTTGCTGGCCAAACAAACACATGGAGATATCATTCGATTTGCCCCTCCTCTTGTAATCAGCGAGACTGAAATGAATGAGGCTTGTGATATCATTGATAAAACATTTCTGTCACTTTCTTTATAAATGAAAAAAGGACTTTGAAATATTCCTGAATACAGCACGTTGCATTTATATGAGTTTATATACATCTATCAATCCTTACACCGGTTTAACTTTAAAATCATTCCCGGACAGAAGCGATGAAGAAATACTGCAACATCTGTTAAAGGCAAAGGAAGCCCAACAAACCTGGAAAACCTTATCGTTTCATGAACGAAGCAAACCGGTGCTGAAATTAGCCGAACTTATTCGGGAGCAAGCAGATTCACTGGCACTCCTCGCTACTCACGAGATGGGTAAACCCGTAAAGGAGGCAATGGCTGAAGTATTAAAATGCATTTCCTCCTGTATATATTATGCTGGAAATGCTGAGCAAATATTAAAACCCATTTCTTCCATTTCAGATAATCACAAACGGGTAGAAATCCATCATGAGCCCATGGGGGTCATTCTCGGTATCTTTCCATGGAATTTTCCATATTGGCAAATCATCCGGAGTGCTATTCCGGCTGTAATGGCAGGAAATGCAATGCTCATCAAACCGGCACCCAATACACCACAATCTGCAATGGCATTGCAGCATTTGTTTTATGAAGCCGGATTTCCCATAGATTTATTGCAAACTGTTCTTGCCAGCAACGAGCAGGTCACCATGTTAATCCGGCATAAATATATTGCTGCCTGTACATTAACCGGAAGCGAGCAAGCCGGTGCTTCGATTGCTTCACAGGCAGCATTGCAAATAAAAAAATCAGTGCTTGAACTGGGTGGAAGCGATCCTTTTATTGTTATGCACGATGCTGATTTACATCAGGCAGCCGAAACGGCAATTACTGCACGTTTTCAGAACAATGGACAAAGCTGTATTGCTTCGAAACGATTTATTTTACATCAGGATATTGCAGCCAAATTTCTTGAGCTATTCATTGCCCGAATCTCCAAACTAAAACTGGGAGATCCAACGGATGAATCTGTTCAAATTGGTCCCCTCGCCCGTAGAGATTTGTTGTATAAATTGAAAGAACAAGTGGATGAATCAGTAATTGCTGGTGCGAAAATTATTTACCAGCATCCGGCTGAACCGGTTAAAGGATACTTCTTTCCTCCAACTGTATTAACTGAGATTCCTTCGCATGCACCGGCTTATAAGGAAGAACTCTTCGGACCTGTGGTTTCAGCCTTTACTTTTACCGATGAAACAGAAGCAGTTCGTATAGCCAACGATACCACATTCGGTTTAGGCGCAACCGTTTGGACCTCTGATCTCGCCACCGGAAAGCGCATGGCCGAAGCCCTCGAATGCGGCCAGGTTTTCATCAACGGCCTCGTTAAATCCAATGCACATTTTCCCTTTGGTGGCGTGAAAAGATCAGGATTCGGAAGAGAGTTGGGAGAATGGGGCTTAAAAGAATTTTGTTCCGTTAAAACCATCTGGCAATAACCCCAATCTATTCACTCAGAATTTCCAGATGAGTGTTACAAACAGATTGCGAGTTGCTGCAGGAAAATACAATCCGGTTGAACTTTTTTGTCCAATCCCGTTCACATCATAGTTCATAATATTTCCCATCGTATTTCCACTGGTTACATATTCTGCATCCGTAATATTGTTTATCTGCAATACAATCGATGGAGCACCAACTTTAATCCATTTTTTCAATTCCAGTCCCAATCTAGCATTTACAAAATAAAACTCCTTTATGCTCAGTTGTTGATCCTGTGTATTGTCGAGGTATTGTTGTGAAACATAATGGCTCATCAGTTCCAGATAAAATAAATCGGAAGGAATCAAACGGATTCCCTGATTGATAATCATCGCAGGGGTTAAGGCTGAGGTAGTATTGGTAAAACCAACTCCGACATAGGTAGTATATGCACCTGCCGAATCATAGTATTGCGTCAGGTTACTGATATTGCTTTTCATAAAGGAGGAGCTATTCATCAACCACAGATAAGCAACCGGTTTCCAGAGCAAATCAATTTCAATGCCCTGGCGATAACTGGCGGATACGTTTGTTGTAATCGGAATGCCAACGATGTTTAATTGTCCGGTGTTTACAAGTTGATCCGTGAAAGCCATGTGGAATCCATTGACCTGCAGATTCCATTTCGAATCGTGATAATTAAATCCAAATTCGATATCGCTTACTTTTTCGGGCTTTATATCATTCTGTTTGATATCCTGATGCGGATATTCATCGAGGAAATAATCAAAACGTGTTGGTTCGCGGGTGGTCATACCAAACATTCCATAGCAACTGAGGTTACTATTCAGATGATACCTCAATCCTGCTTTGGGATTGATGAAAAGCCAGCTCATATTTTCAACGGAGAATGTATCGCGGTGAAAAGGAAGGTCTTCTCCTGTATAACTAAATTGTGCGTTGCGCACCTGGAGATCGATCATAGCTGAAAGTTTATCCGACACTGCATAATTCAATTTTAAAAAAGCACTAACTTCACGCTTATAACCCGTATTGAAATAGGCCCGATGGTCGGGCAAAATTCCGGAAGGTAAAATTCGCGCCCAGTTTACTTCCATAAAATGCTCACTTGAAAATGTATTCGCATGAAATCCTGCGTTAAAATCAATCTTCCCTTTGTTGTAATAATAGTTGGCAAAGCCTCCTGAAAATTGTTGATTGAGACGATAACTACCAATAGCATCAGTAGTATAGAAAGTATCCTGCCCGGTGATGGCATCCGGCATGTTCATGTAACCATAGGTATTGTATGAACCGTCGAGGAAATACTGAAACCGTGGAGCATTGCCCTGCACATAATACAAAGATGCAGAAATGCCTGAATAAGCATTTAAGTTGTACGAGTACTGTAGTTGGTAAAAGTTCTGGGTAAAAGCATCCCGCTCATTGTGGTTAAAATAATTGGTTGTTCTTGATGTATCCAGTGTTGCCTGGTCAACACCCATATAAGCAAGCGTAGATGCTGCATTGCCAATCATCACATTCATTTTCAAGATAGACTGCTTACCAAAATATCCCCCACTCATAAATGCTGATTGGATATGTGAACCTGAGTTTTGGCGATACCCATCGGTCGACAAATCACTCATGCGTGCATAAAACGCAAATTTGTTATCGATGAGACCCGACTGATATTCAGTGGTGAAACGTTTTGAATTGAACGATCCATACCCGGCATGAACGGTAACTTCCGGTTTATCACTCAACAACTTGGTTTGAATATTAACCGAACCACCGAAGGATGCAGTACCATTGGTAGAAGTTCCAACACCGCGTTGGATTTGAATACTGCCGGCACTGCTTGCCAGATCGGCAAAATTATTAAAGAAACTTCCCTGCGATTCGGCATCGTTTACCGGAATACCATTCACGGTCATATTGATGCGCGTTTGGTCAATTCCGCGAATGCGAAAAAATGAATAACCAATACCTGTTCCGTTATCGCTGTACATATTGACGGATGGAGTAAAATTAAAAACGGAAGGTAGATCAGCACCGTAATACTGCTCTTCAATTTGTTGCTGATTCAGTGTTAGCTGCGTAACAGGCATGACGCTTCTGGCGCGTATCCCACTTACAATAACTTCCTGAATTTTCTGCCGTGCGGGCAATGTATCGTTGCCGGTTTGCGCGTTTACTAAGAATGAACTACAAAGGAACATTCCGGTGATCATGTGCTTACACATAATTTATTTATTTGAGTATAAACAAAAACAACAACCGGGGCAGGTTGTTGCTGAACTTGTTTAACTACTTGGAAATACCTTTTCAGGTATTGATGGCAAAGCCCGGTGGCTTCGTCTTATCCCTTCGCAGGCATTATCCCGATCAGGTTCCAAGGGTTTAATCTCAGCTCCGTTTTACCGGTGCACCCCTAAAGACAGGGCAAATGTAACCATAGTTTTATTTATGTTGCAATAATTTTTAATTTGAAATGACTATCTCCTTATTGCTTGAAATCTGCGCATCCTTATCCAGCATTGTCTATAGTTTGCTATTGATGCGCGAAAAAATTGCAGGCTGGTATTTTGGAATTTTGGCCAGTGTTCTCAGTATAATTTTGTTTTATCATACGCGTTTGTATGCACAAAGTCTGATCAGCATTTATTATGCCGGAGTAGGTGTATATGGTTTGATATATTGGATCCGGGCAAAACAACGACATGAACATATTCACCGGTGGAATGCGATGAGTCATATTAAGTTTATTGCCTTATTTACACTCATCAGTTGTATAACCTATTTTCTGATGAAAACGTATACCGATGCAAGTAGCCCGATGCTGGATGCATTTCTTACGGCATTCGGATTGCTGGCATCCATTAAAGAAGCGCGAAAAATATTGAGCAGCTGGGTGTATTGGTTTATCATCAATCTTGGTTCAGCCTGGTTATACTATTCGCAGGATCTGACTGTTTACGCTATTTTGATGGTGGTGTATGCCGGAATTTGTATTCCCGGGTATCTGAGCTGGTTAAAAATTTATAAGACACATCCAGTAGTAACGGCTTAGAGCAGATTTCTCAAGGCATTGAGTTTTCGTTCGGTCTCTTTCCATTCCTCATTAGCTACCGAGTCGGGAGTAATACCTGCACCCGCATATAAAATCACTGCATCATTTACCCATTGCAAACAACGTATGTTTACAAACAACCGGGCATTCCCGTTTCCATCTGTCATGCCAATAAAGCCCGAGTAAAACCGGCGCTCCAGATTTTCGTGTTCCGCAATAAACGACATGGCTTTATCCCGCGGTTCACCACAAACAGCCGGTGTAGGATTCAACTTGTTCAATAACCGGTTCCATTTTTCTTCCTGCTCCTCCTGTGGAAATGTTCCTTCGAACCATGAACTTAAATGTTGCAGTTCACCTGTAGTGATTGATTCAACTTCAGATTCGTTAAATGTTATGTCCTGCTGTTGCAACTTTTTCCGGATATAAGATGCGGTAATGGATTGCTCTTGCTTTTCCTTAATGGTCCATGCCCGGTTTTCACTCTGAAGTCTGGTTCCTGCCAAAGCAACCGTTGACAACTTATGCTCATCCAGAGCCAAAAGTTTCTCAGGCGACGCCCCTGCCCATGTGCCTATACCTGGAATGGAAAAATAATAAACACAAGCTTCAGGGTAATGTTCGCAAAGTCGAAGAAAATACGCTGCGCGGTTAAATGAATCGGGTACAGCAACTTTCTCAGATCGTGCAGCTACCACTTTATTGAGCTTTTCCTGCTTCAGGGTTTGGATGGCTTCATTCACATAAGCTGTATAGTGCTCAAGCGAAGCATACCTGTTTTCACCAGACATTTCGGAATCCAGATCATCCAACTCCTTATACCATTGATCCTGATAAATCACAGTGTCATTTTTATAGATCAAATTGGCATCAAACAGGTAGGCAAGATTTCCCGCGGCATAAGGAGAACAAACAAAGGATGGCTTGCCGGTCTTCAGTTTCATCGGCTTTAATCCGGGTCTTGGAGAGGCATAAAAAAAATACGTATCCTTTTCTCCCGGAAAACGTATTGCAGCAAAATAGCTTTTTGTTCCTGAATTAAATCTTTGGTTGAGCTCGTTTAAATCCATCTTTGCTTACTTCTATTACCGCCATTGTTAAACGACAAATACAACATAATCTTTCCTGTTCATCCGTGATCCGAATTTCCCAAACCTGTGTTGTTCTTCCCAAATGAATAGGTTTTGCAGTGCCATAAACAAAACCTCCTCCCTCATGTGCTGATCGTATATGATTGGCATTGATATCCAGACCAACCGCAGAAAATTTATCCCTGTCAATTACAAGATTCCCTGCCATACTCCCTACTGTTTCAGCAAGTACACAATAAGCTCCGCCATTTACAATGCGCAGTGGTTGTACTGTCCGGCGATCAATCGGCATGCGGGCCCGCAGGTATTCGGAAGTAAGTTCTGTAAACTCCAATCCAATCCAATCCGCCATTGTATTTTCATTACGCTTGTTGATTGCTTCAATGGTATAAACAGAAGGGTCAAATGTATGCTTCATGCTATCTAATTTAATCCGTACTTTCTTTTATATCTCTCGTAAAGCTCTTGCTGCTGTGCGGTTAATGGAACTTCAATACCATCCAGATAAACAGCGCGCAGTCGGTTGCCTCCCATATCCAGAATATCTCCTTCACTGATCAGCATGGTAGCAGCCATTCCCCGACTCAAGATTCCGGTTAAATGATCGACACCGCATATTTTTGCTGCATTGCCTGTGATGCACATCAATGCTTCCTCTTTGGTTAAGCCATAGGCTGCTGCAGTACCTGCATTAAACATCAGATTTCTTGATTCCCAGCTTCCGGTATGACCAATGGCAACAGGAATACCGGCCTTCATCAGTAATGCGGGCAATCTGTAAGGCATATCAATATCTTCATGGTTGTATCGCGGCAGGCGATGCAAATGATTCAGTATCACGGAGACCTTTCTTTCCTTTAAAAAATCAATGAGCAAATAGGCTTCATCCGCCCCCACCAGCACCACTTTCAATTCTTCAAATTGTTTGAAATAATTCAGGCTTTGCAAAATTGCAGTTGCCGATACAGCATGCACATACAGCCGTTTGGTTCCATCAAACAATCCTTTAAGGGATGCATAGCGTAAATTTATTTGTTCGGGTGAAGGAAGTTTATTGTACTTCTCAGCCTGCAAAAACAAATCTGCAATCATACGTGTTGCGTTAGCCATTCTTTCGTCCTGCTTAGCCATTTCTTCCCACGGATTGGCTTCAGGCCAAAATACATGAATACCATCGTCTTGTTTAATCACTGCGTCTTCCCAATTCCAGGCACTTGTACGCATCAACGATGAACTCCCTGAAACAAAACCGCCTTGCGGAACGGATTGTACATAAGTGATTCCGTTGAATAAAGCGGTTGGTAATTGTTTTGAATCGGTGTTGAAAGCAACCAACGATCTTGCATTGGGATTGAGCATTCCTGTTTCTATATAATCCCGCGTTGCCCGAACTGCATCAATTTCATTCAATCCGATAAAACTATTCAGACAAATAATTCCCGGGTAAATATGCTTCCCTGCAACATCAATTACCTGCGCCGAATTTGCCTCGATTTGCTTCCCAACTTCTACAATCTTTCCATTTTGAATCAAAATATCACCGCTTTCTATTCGTGTACCATCGCCCAAATGCAAGGTAGCTCCTCGGAAAAGTAAAGGTGTGACCTGAGCTAAAACAGATGTTAAACTCAGAATTATCCCTATAAGCAAACTGCTGCATTTCATCTTATTCATTGCCAAAATCATTTATGGTTTCACAAGTATATTCTTCTGTTATCCGGGATTTCTTCTTTTCGGTTTTCTCCCCTTTCTCCTGTAAAGCAATCAGTTTTTGAATAATACGTTGTCTTTCCTGATCAATGGTCTGGCGCATCTGTTCATCCAGCTGATAGTCAAACATACAACGACCGTCTACAAAAGTATAAGCTACTTTAGCATAAACACTGAGTGGATTTGCCGTCCACAACACCAAATCAGCATCTTTACCGGGTTTAATGCTCCCCATGCGTTTATCCAGATGCAACAGTTTAGCAGGGTTGAGCGTCACCATTTTCCATGCTTCCATTTCACTCATTCCTCCGTATTTCATTGTTTTTGCAGCTTCCTGATTCAGCCTGCGACCCATTTCCGCATCATCGGAATTGATAGCTGTAACAATATTCATTTTTGTTAACAGAGCGGCATTGTAGGGAATGGCTTCCATTACTTCCATTTTATACGCCCACCAATCAGCAAATGTACTGGCACCGGCACCATGCTTTTTCATTTTGTCGGCAACCTTATACCCTTCCAGTATATGGGTAAAGGTATTAATCGTGAATCCGAACGAATCAGCCAGATGCATTAACATATTGATTTCGGATTGCACATACGAATGACAGGTAATGAATCGCCTTTTGTTTAAAATTTCTACAAGCGCTTCCAGTTCCAGATTTCTATGTTTGCCTTTCTGTCTTTCATATTCCAGGGCCCGTACAAAAGCATCCCAATCGGTTTGTTCCACTCCCATACGGGTTTGAGGATAACGGATGGTAGCACGGTCGCCCCAATTGCTTTGCTTAACATTTTCACCCAAAGCAAATTTGATAAATCCATCGGCTCCATCTATTTTCATTGCATCGGGTAACATACCCCAGCGTAATTTGATCATGGCACTCTGACCTCCTATAGGATTTGCAGATCCATGCAACAATTGTGAAGCCACTACCCCACCCGATAATTGCCGGTATATATTGATGTCCTCGCTGTTTATGACATCCCCCATTCTTACTTCGCTCGTTACAGATTGTGTTCCTTCGTTTACTCCGCGGGTCAAGGCGATATGTGAATGCTCATCTATGATCCCGCTGGTTAAGAACTTCCCGGTTCCGTCAATTTCGCGGGCTGCGTTGGGCTTTAAATCTTTTCCAATCTGTTTGATTTTACCTTGTTCAATCCAAACATCTGTATTGTATAAGATGCTATCTGTTTCGTTGGTCCAAACAGTTGCATTTCGTATCACAACCGACTCCTGAACCGGAATCGTTGCCCTTCCATAATCGGTAAACGGATAAACGATTTCACCGGTTGATTCCAAAATGGTGGTATCCGGTTTCATCGGTTCTGTGGCCAGCGTTTTGATTCGTTGTGCTGTGAAATATGTCGTAATGCCAAGGGTATCAGTAATACTTCCTGCCAATTTGAAAACGGAAGGAGGTATGGTATCTTCAGATTCCAACCATAACACCATTGAGATGAATTTTTTCTTTATGCGTAAAGTACTCTTATAAAGTGCACCGTCTTCTGTCAAGGTACCTTTGATAGTATCTTTCCCCAACAAACTTAAAGTTGTTTTTTTTCGGTTTCCTGAAATGGAAAATCCGGAATAATTTAACGGCCACAGAAAACGATATTCTCCATTCAACGCAAGACCAGACTTTTCCTGCAAGATTCTACGCTTGCCGCCGCTCCAGCATTCCAGTATCTGCGAACTAGGTTCAAACAAATCACCTGAAACCACGATAAAATTTGCCAGCTTTCCTGCATTCAACGAACCCAATTGATGTTCTTGTTGTAGCCATTTAGCAGGGTTGTATGTTAATGCTTTTAATGCTTCCTGTGGAGGCAATCCCTGCTTCTCAGCCTTACGCAGATTGCTCAAAAATTCCTGTGCATTTTCACAACCTGAGGCAGTGAATGAAAATTCTATTCCAGTTTGATACATCCGCAACGGATTGGAAGGTGCAAGTTCCCAATGTTTAAGATCACTGGTTGAAATCATATGGGCTTCAAAGCTGTTATCAATCTGATAGGGTTTTGGAAAATTTATGGGTAATATGATCCGACTTCCGGTTATGGCTTTAATATCGCCGGACCGTTGATATTCATTCCCGCAACCCTTAATGATATAAGCCGTGTTGAATTCCCTTGCTATATTATTCACCCTGAAAATATCAAGTTTGTCGTTAACGGCAAAGATGGAAGGCAATGTCTGCAACTGATTAAATGCTTCCAACGAAATATTTTTCTCGGTTGCTTGCGTTTTATACCATTGAGCGTCGTAATATGTTTGACGCAACAAGGCTATAATTCCGGTAAGCGAAGAAGGATACTGTTGCGTTGAAGTACCCTTGCTGAACGAATAACCAGCAGCTGCTCTTTCGTTCAATATCAGATCTTGTTCTTTAGCTTTCGCTGTTAGCACCAACGTCGAAGTTCCCCTGCATATACCGTCCTGAACTCCACTTAGTACAGCACCAAAACCGCATTCCGATAAAACTTTTGCTTTTTCTTCATCATACCTGAATAATGCTACGGCATTCACCTCCGACCGAATAGCCTCGTTCCATGAATAAGCGCCCTGCTTGGAAGACAAAAATCCATGCTCGCCCGTTTCTCCTTTGTCCTGTTTAAATTGTATTCCGTATGAAGAGTACAAATCCACAAAGGCCGGATAGATCATTTTGCCTGTACAATCCAATACAATTGCATCAAGAGGAATTTTTACTCCCTTTCCAACTGACTCAATTTTTTGTTTTCGGATTACCAGCGTAGCATCTTCCAGTTTAGTTTTATAGTCTATATAAATCGTTGCATGTGTAAAAGCATAACATTGAATTTCCGGATTTGCCGGTCCATTAACCGGAACGGAAGGCTGTGCTGAAACAACAAAGAAATTTCCAATGGTAACTAATAATGTGAACAGGTATTTCATCCGTAATAATTATATGGGCCAAGATAACCGTTTGAAAGGATTCTGAAAATGGTCCGCAATAATTTACACCCCCTATAAACGACTCACGCGGCTCAAGGCCGCGTGATCGTTATGAATAATTAAATAAAAACCGGGGAGACTTGTTCAGATCCGGTTATCGGAGCAACGTAATTGAACCGGAATATTTATAAAGTTTACCGTTGAAACTGGTAGCATTAACCTGATAGATATAAACATCCTGAGGACATTCAGCACCTGTATTGTTTATTCTTCCATTCCAACCTTCTTCTGCTTTATTCGAATAGAATACTTGTTGACCCCAACGATTGAAAACAAATACTTCAACAGTGGCATAACCGGTAGCAGCAATCTGGAAATGACGGTTACAATCAGGATCACTATCCGGACAATCTACTTGTGAATTCGGATAAAATGCATTTGGAGTAAACACGGTGATATCCGGTTGAATACGCATAATCAGTGTCATTGTATCCCAGCATCCGTACTCTGTTGTTACTGTCATTTTAATGAGTGTGGTATCTTCTTTGAACTGAACATTTTTCGGATTCGGTTCGGTGAAAATCCGGGTGGCGTCATCTGCTTGCGGCAAATAACCCATCTCCCACTTGTAGTTCATAGCACTGTTATCACGCACATACGATTCGTTTGTAAACGTATAGAATGGCTTCGCTACGGTAGTAAATGGAGGGTCGAAACTAAATCCGGCTTCAGGATTTGCACGCACAATCATTTGCCCCTGCTCAGAAGTTGCGGTACAAGCTGTAGATTCACCGCTGGTTACAACCAATTTAAATGGATGTGTTCCGTTGGTTCCATACTCTGCTATTGTTCGCGCAAATGAAGAATCACCAGTATTGCCGCTATAATTGTCATCCCATACCCACAGATAAGTAGCATTCGGAACTCCGGTTGGATTAGCGTGAATATTTGAAGTCAATGGTTCACAACCATCGCAATCCGGACAAGTAAAGGAAGCCACCGGCACCTGATCTATACGGATTTCTGTTGAATCTTTATGAGCAGCACAAACTCCTACACCAACACCCGGTTTTTTCACACTGGTTGCATATATCCATACGGTACCGGCAGGTTTAGTTTTACCGCCGTAAGGTGTAAAATTGGTATACAATTGAGTCTTATCCGTAAAATCACCACCGCTTGAAGTCCACTCCAGATCATAATCTACAGATGGCTGCACATCCGCAGAAACGCCAATTTCATCCGTATATTGACATAATGCCCCTCCCGGTGTAACCACTACAATCGGAGGTTGCTCCACGGTGATACGCGCAGTATCCCAATTTGAACAAGTTACCGCACCATTGGATTGTATTACCTGGAAAATAGCACTGTGTACACCCGGTGTTACCAACGGATCACTGGAATTGAAGAATGCATTCGGATTTGGTGTGTTATCTACTGCACTTGTAATAGGTCCCCATGCGGTTGTACCCTGATACGAATAAGTAGCATTCGGATTTGGATTGGTATTTCCTTTGCGGAACTCACCATCAATTTTGGTAAACAGATCGTAGTTACCGGTATTGCGACAAACCGTAAGCTCTTTCTGATTATCGCTGGTTGAGGAGAATGACACATTCACTGTTGGGTAACCTACTATATTAATATAGGTTGTATCAGCAACGATACATCCACCGGTAGTGTCTTTGTAAATCATACGTTGACGACTGCTCGTAGACATTGGTACTGTTGTAATCGATGCGTCAAACTCCGTTCCACTGTTAATAATTCCCGAATTGATTCCTAAATTATCAGAATACCAATATGTACCTCCAGTAACCGGAACAATGCTGGCTCCGCTCTTGGTAGCAATATTGAATGTAGGTTCGTTTTTACAAATACTGAATTCAGATCCGGCATCTATCACCGGCACCGGAATTACTGTAAATATGGTGGTATCCATGTTCACACAATTCGTAGAATAGTTTACAAAGTTGTAGGTATAATTATAAGTCTGGTAGTATCGATACGTCATAATATTACGTGCAGGCAATTTCAATACACCCGGTTTTGTCGGATTAAAGAAATAGCGTTTGCTCGGAATCATGATCGAATCAATACCATTACCGGTCCATGTACATTGAGGCGAATTCGTAGAAGTCATAACCGGAGTTACCTGACGCGCTCCTTGATTTGCAAGAGTTGAAATTTCCAGCGATCCCAAATTTTCGCACCGCAACAAATGCGTTCCCGCATTTACAGGCGGACGACCATATACGATCACAGCAGCCGAATCTGAGTTGCGGCAACCATACAAAGGCTCAGTATAAGAATATTGAACATAGTTGGTGTAAGTCAGATAATTATCGCCCGGAGGTAAACTCTTCAGACTGTCAATTTTAATTTGTGGCTGCGTAGTAACACCAGGTCCGGTAGTTGGATAAATCACCGCTAACGGAGATCTTGGATAGCTCCAGATACCTGTACCCCCTTGCTGTCCGGGAACCGGAGTATTAAATGGAATCAGGTTCATCAATTGCGTTCCGTAACAGGTTAACATCGGTTGAGAAGGCTTGCTTAATGTAGGCAACGGTCGAACCGTAATGGCAACAGTATCTACAGCCCTGCACTCCAGATTCCTGGTAGTGGTATCCGGATAACTCTGAAAGACCGTGACCTCATATTTGGTTGGCAATCCCAGGCTGGTCGGACTCACCTGTACATAAGGAATATGCGATTTGGAAGCAATGGTTGCTCCGCTGGTCAGATTCCTCCAGAGGTATAATTGACCGCCGGTTGCCATAAGGGTTGTTGTATCTTTCTGGCACAGGGAAGTATCCAATCCTGCATTGGCCATGATACGCGCATTCACAAACAGTTTCATACTGTCGGTACTTTGACAGCCAAATGTATCCGTAAGTGTAACCAAGAAGGTATTGGAATCCTGCCGGACTATTACCTGAGTGGTATCCGCAGTATTCCAGAGGAAGGAACGGATATTTCCCAAATTATTTCCAGGATCAATCGCAAATGTATCTCCGTAACAAATTCGGGCTGAATCAATAAGTGTGCTGACCGGTAATTGTTTCACTTGTACAGTTATGGAATCCCATGTACGGCATCCGTTGATATCGCGCACCTGCAATGTATAGTTGCGTGTAAATTGCGGAGTAATATTAAGATTGGCTGAAGTGTAAATAGGACCATTCAGCGGAGTAAATGTATCCTTGATATTGTTAAACCAACGATAAAAATACGGCGATTGTCCCCATCGGGCCGAAGCACCAATGGTCATCGGCACATTTTTACAGGTAAATGTATCCCGCACCGTTGCGTCAACCATTGTATCAACAATGAGGGTATCGCGATAGGTGCGTGTACAGAAACCACCTGTTGACGGGCCTAACATATTCACAGAAAGTTCAATCAGATATTTACCTCCGCGGGAGAAGTATATTATAGGAGAACTTTGCACATTGGCATACGAATATGCACCTCCGGCAAAAGAGAAATCACCGGGGTTTTTAGCAATGAGTAACGTGGTACTTTGAAAAGACTGAGGTGGTAATATCGAAGGATCTTTTTTGTACCTGACCTGCCAATATCCGCATTGGTGCGGAACCTGTTCGATACTTACGCTGGCTCTTGGCAAGACTCGAATCTGGAAGGCCTGGGTAAGAATACCGGGATATGGACAACGGCTATCAATTGCTTTAATAGTGAAAGGATATGTAGTTGGTTGACCACGTTTACAATGAACGTCCTGCGGTGTCCAGCAAACTTTATACGAATCTTCACGCGGACCCAGTTGAGTACGTTTGGTAGGGTCGTAATTTGGAATAAAGGTCGCACCAAAATTCTCCATTACTTTATTCCAGGCTAAGAATGTAGTATCGGAAACTGTTGGCGGATTAAAATCGGTGTCCTTTGCAATTACATCAAAACACAATTGATCACCCGCACAAATCTCGTATTTAGTTTTAGGTTTGAGCGGTGGAATTCCGGGTGGGTCCGTTCGTAATGTAGGTGGCGAATTCGGATCACAGAATTTTATAAACATCTGCAAATCCCTTCGTGTGACCCCGACGACCACATATTGACCATTGATGAGGCGCCATTGTTCCATACGCAGAGACAAAACTCCGGTGAATGGAAATGCGTTTGGAGTAAACATGATATCACCTGTAAGCTGGTCAACTTTAATACCAAAAGGATAGTTACCGCTCAACGGTGGTTTGTAAGGCATTGGAATATCATACGAGTAAGGTGCGATATAAGTTGCACTTACACCATAACCATACAAAGCAGAAGTAAAAGAGTATACCAGTGAATCCAGATCCGGATCAAAAGCTCCATTGTTAAAAACAAATCCCTGACCAGCACATAAAATTGCATAAGGGTCGTTGGTCAAATCCGGTGAATTACAATCAGGATATGTAGCGGCACAACGATTAACGGTAGCCTCTGTATAAAAATTCTGAGGACTGATATTCTGGATAGCTCCGTTACGACAACATTCTTCAAATGAAAATACAAGATTGCAACATCCTGCAGGAATACCAGAGTTTGGACCGATATTTACAATGCCCTGAAATTCGTAGCGCTCGATACCCGGCGTTAAAGTTCCGGCAGTAACACAACCCATATTGGTACAAATCATTTTTCCATTGGAACAACGTGGATTCGGATTTACGTCACGCACGCTCACACCAGTAACTGTAAAAGTTAGAAATGTAGTTCCGTTACAGGTTGGATCTGCTCCACGTACGGTCATAGATTTTGTACATGCCGCAATATTTGTACAGCTACCGCTACAAGTTGGAATACCCGCACAGTCGCGATAGAATACCAGTGTTACCCGATAGTCTCCGCTTGCATTGATACACTTGTAAGTAACATCACTACCCACCATGTGCGAAGCATGAGCTTGCTGTGCGCTGAATCCGAACAGAAAAACGGCCAGCAGAAATGCCATTCGCATCACTCTGGTTTTCCATTCCCTACTTAAATTTATACTTTTCATATCCTCTAATTTTTCTAATCTGTCTCAATAACCTGAGATAATTTTACCCGCGATCGGACTGTATATCTTGTGTTATTTTAGCTTCAAATTTATGACTTGCCCTTCTTAATTTTTTCTTAAGAATACCCCCGAAACCATTATTAAGCAAAGTTTAAGAGTACTTAGTCATTCCGGCTAATTTAATAAATTTGGTACATTGCGCACCTATCATGCATGAGGGAATTTTAAGAAATACACGAACAGGTGCTGCCATATTGGCTTCAGAGCCTTATTTTATTAGCCCTGAGGGCGATTTATTGGATCTGGAATTTGAGCCTATTTTTGACTTAAAGGCCATTGCCCGGAGAAAACCAAATCTTTGGAGATACCGGGAAGCCATACCAATCGCACTGGATGAAAATATTGTATCTGTAAATGAGGGTTTTACACCATTGTTGCCCTTAAATTTTCTGGGTAATCAGGTTTGGGTAAAACAGGAACAATTATTCAGCTCCGGATCTTACAAAGACCGGGGAGCATCGGTTTTAATGAGCAAAGTCAAATCTCTGGGGATCAAGCATGTAGTACAAGATTCATCCGGAAATGCAGGATGTGCCATTGCCGCCTATTCGGCCGTGGCCGGAATTTCCTGCGAAATTTTTGTTCCCGCATCCACTTCTTCATCTAAAATTCGTCAGATTCAGGCCTATGGAGCAAAGATTCAACTGATTGAAGGAAGCAGGGAAAAAACTGCCGAAGCTGCCCGGGCGGCATCCAGATCCAGTTACTATGCCAGTCATTGCGTCAATCCCTATTTTTTTCAGGGTACCAAAACATTTGCATACGAGATTTGCGAACAAATGGATTGGAAAGTGCCGGAAACACTGATTTTACCGGCCGGAAACGGCACACTGATTCTGGGTTGCTTTATTGGATTCAATGATTTGATGCGGGCCGGAATAACGGATCGCGTACCGAAAATTATTGCCATTCAGGCGGAAGCCTGCTCTCCGCTTTTGCATGCTTTTAATCAAACCTCCATGCCTGCAATTACTCCTACACTGGCCGAAGGTATTGCCATTGAACATCCGGTCAGAATGCATCAGATTCTTGACGCCGTTCATTCAACACAAGGATTCTTTATTGGCGTAACAGAGTCGGAAATCATGGAAAGCCAGCGGGAATGTGGCCTGCACGGCTTTTATATAGAACCTTCTGCTGCCGCAACCATTGCAGGAGTAAAACGCTTTTTGAACGGTTATTCTTCTGCATCTGTGGTAACCTTGTTTAGCGGACACGGATTGAAAAAATAAATACACCCAGATCACTTGAAAAAGATAGAACCGTTTGATTACCGGCAACAATCGGAAAACAGTATTAATGTTTTCCCAGATATCCTTTTAATATTTCCACGTATTCCTCAAATGCCCTTGCTCCTTTTTTTGTTTTGCGACATACGGTAAGGGGGTAATTGTTTCGAAATGTTTTCTCAACTGTGAGGTAGCCGGCTTTTTTCAGTTTATCAATTTGCACACTGATATTGCCGGCGGTTGCTCCCGTTTTCTCACGGATATATGTAAATTCTGCTTCCTCCAGATTCATCAGAATCGACATGATCCCTAACCGGAGTTGCGAATGCAATAAAGGATCAAGTTCCCTGAACATATTTCTGATACCGTTTTTCCAACAGTGTTCCCGGAATAATAAATCCACCCAATACCGCAAATGCAATCAATAACAAATGAATGCCATGATCAACCCAGAGATACCCGATGGCTGCTGCCAGCCAGTTCATATATGCTCCAAAAACCAGTGGTTTGAAACGGAGTATACTTCCCGACAGGTATAACCAAATGGCGTAAATTACCATCAGCGTTGGGTAAAATGCTTTCCACTGACTACCTGCAGGCATAGTCAGGCAAACCAAAAACATGGAAATACTGAATGCTATAATCGTTCGTTTCAGAATGGTATCTACAAAAGATTTTGCCCTTACAACCGTATTTTTTCTGTCGTAAAATGAGCGTACGAATGTGAGGATAATTCCAGCTGGAATAGCAATTCCCCAGGGCAAACTGTGATATACATATGCGGTATATTCCAACAGATAATAATTGGCCAAAGCAGCTGCAAATACAAGCCAACCCCAAACCAAAAAATAAAACCCGTTGCTGCGGATTTCTTCTTTGGTATCCCTGATCATTTGTTCGATCAGGGATATCGCAGATTTTTCGTCCATATTAGTTTAAAATTAATTTCTTTACAGTTACTCCGGCACTTTTATCGATAGCTTTTACCAGATAAATTCCATTCTTCCAGTTTGAAATATCGACTACTTCTTTCTGATTGATTTCATCCTGATACCACACCAATCTTCCTGTAATATCGCTGATTTCCCAGGCAATTATATCTTTTTCCTGAGTTTCCAGTGTGAGATGTGTTGTAGCCGGATTTGGAAATATTTCAAATGCCCTTTCAATAACCTGAGTTACATTGAATATGCCCGATGTTCCCCCAACCAAACTCATATCATCAATCCAAAACCGGCTTCCAACAGTTGGATTATAACCGTCGAAACTGGAAGAAGCGATAAAAAAAGCGGAATCCGGATTCATGGGTAAATAATATTCTAACGCGAGCTCGGCCAATTGATAAGTGGATACACTATCCTTGAAAGCTGCCGATGCCATTCCAATGGTATCAGGTTTTTGCAAAGCTGTATTCCAACGAGTTAATAAAAACAAAACCGCACCGCTATCTCCGGGTTCCGGATCTGCTTTATAGTAAAACTTTAATTTTTCAGGTTTGCCGGTAAATGGAACTTTAATTTTATTGAAGTCCGCATCACCACTTGGTGTAATCAACGGACCGGTAGTTAATACACCGGATAAATCCCCAAAAGATGAACTTTTAGACTCCAGCAACACTGCAAAATTCCCTCCATGAGCATCGGTGGTTCGTTCCAGTGTTGGTGGCATCCCAAACATCGTTAACGTATTGAGGGAGTACCAGTTTGCAGGATTTAAATATCCTTGTGAAGAGTCCCAGGTTTCAAAATTCTCCAGCACAAATACCGGGTTTGTTTGCGCAATCATCCTGCTCATCCCGAGCAACATGAACATGATCAAAAGCCATTTATTTTTCATAATCGTAAAATGTACCCTGCAAACGTAAAGTAGTTTATACTATAAACCAAATAATTTTATTTTATTAAACTTTAAACCCCTCCTAAACGTTCAATTATCAAGGCAAACGTAAAAAATGATACCAACGAATGCATTCAACCTATACTGCTGATACTGATTTGATTCGGAGCAAAGGGCAGAGTAAGTATATGTTTATAAGCAAATTGAATATCATTACAGTAAAGTAATAAATGAAACCGGGTAGAATTACTCAAACTATATTTATTTTGCTTGACTATTACGGTTTTTACGTTAATTTCATGCAAATTTGCAGCCCTTTGTTTTTCAGGAATACAATATATAGATGAGACAGTTAAAAATATCCAAACAGTTTACCAACCGCGAAAGTAAGTCACTCGACAAATACCTGAACGAGATCAGTAAAGTTCCCATGATCGATGCACAGGAAGAAGTTGAGTTGGCCCGACGTATACGTGAAGGAGATCAGGTTGCCTTGGAGCGCCTGGTGAATGCCAATCTTCGATTTGTGGTATCGGTTTCCAAACAATATCAAAATCAAGGCCTCACATTAGGAGATTTAATCAACGAAGGAAATCTGGGTTTGATCAAAGCCGCCAAGCGATTTGATGAAACGCGTGGATTCAAATTTATTTCCTATGCCGTATGGTGGATTCGTCAATCCATTCTCCAGGCATTGGCCGATCAATCGCGGATTGTACGTTTGCCTTTAAATAAAGTTGGTTCCATTGGCAGAATCGGAAGTACAGCTGCAAGACTGGAGCAACGTCTCGAACGTGAACCAACCGTAGAAGAAATAGCCATTGAAATGGATCTTCCCATTCAGGAAGTTGAAAATGCACTGCGCTCAACGGGCCGGCATTTATCTATTGATGCACCATTAACCGATGGTGAAGACAATACCTTATTGGGTATACTCGACAGCAACGACGAACCACGTCCAGATGTGCAATTGATCAACGAATCTCTTCAGAAAGAAATAAACCGTGTAATTTCTACCTTAAGCGAAAAAGAACGCGACGTTCTTAAATTCTATTACGGACTGGATGGTGGACCGGCACATACCCTGGAAGATATCAGCGAGAAAATCGGACTTACCCGCGAGCGTGTACGTCAGATTAAAGAAAAGGCTTTGCGTCGTTTGCGTAAATCCAGCAAGAGTAAAATCTTAAAAGCTTATTTGGGTTAACCCTACATAAAATAAAAAAAGCGGTATCGGAAGACACCGCTTTTTTTTATTTCTCTTCCAGCAGATCTGATGGAAGTGGATTTATTCAAAACACTATCGCATTATTTCAAACTTAACCGGATAAACATCTTCACCGGTTTGGAGCACTAAGGTATAAATTCCATTGGCCAGTGATGATGTTTCAATAGTCAGGTGGTGTTTCGCATTATCTTTTAAGATAACACCAGCTTCAACCTGTTCTCCCAAAATATTATAAATCATCCAGGCTCCATTTGAGCTAAACATTTCCAGCGGATAATCAACCTGCAACTGATGATCGGCAGGTACAGGGAACAACTGAATTTGTGATATCTGATTGACATGTGTATTCAACCCGGAGGTAGGTTGTTTGCTCAGCGTTACATTTTGTTGCAACAACGGACCTCTGCAACCCGTAGTAGCTGTTTCTCTTACGCGTACAAATCCTGCACCCGGATTATTTCCCCATTTAACCTGAATGAGGGTACCGGTTGCAGCACCCTGAATAGCTCCATTATAAGCTACCCAATTAAACACTGAACCTGAATCGCCGCTGATCTGGAAATCGGTCGTTGCACCGGTAAAAACCGAATCAGGTCCAAGAATTGCACCTGTATTGGGCAATGGATTAACCATGATGGAAATAGTGGATGGAATGGAAGGGCAATTACTTTTGGTTAAAACCACACTGTATGTTCCTGAGAAAGCAGGAGTAATATTTCTCAATACCGGATTTTGAATGAATGACCCGAATCCTGCCGGTCCAATCCACGCATAATTTGCACCTGCAACAAAAGTAGCGAACAATTGTATACTGTCGCCGGCACAAAATGATGGTCCTGTTGGAAAACTAGTGACTATTGGTTCGGCAGGAATATTATTAATGAACACATGCGTAGTATCCGGTTTAGAAACACAATGACTGTCGATGACCGTTACACTGTAAACTCCACTCATGCCAATTTTCGCGTTCAGTAAAACCGGATTTTGAGATGATGATGTAAAACCTAACGGACCTGTCCAACTGTATGAAACATTGGGAATTGGATTTGCAGATAAGGTTAATGGATTGCCACTACAAACAGGTCCGTCGTTGGTGGCCACTGGTTCCGGAGGTAACGGATACAATTGCACCTGAGTAGATGAAGGTTCGGAATTGCATCCATTTACTGAAATGGAAACGAAATAAGTCCCGGAAGAAATACCAAACTTTCCTTGCATCAATGGATTCTGAAGGGTAGACAAATATCCTCCCGGTCCGGTCCATTTGTATGTTGCACCAGCAACTCCGGAGGAATTCAGTTGTACATCATTACCTTCACACACAGGACTGTTATTGGCCGCCAGCGGAGGTGCCGGCTGCGTTTTTATATTTACATTCAATCCGGCAGCCGAAGAGGTACAACCTGAATCTGTAACGGTAACAGAATAAATGCCGGCAATATCGGTAGTCACATTCCCCATTGCTACGGTTTGAAATCCGGATGAAAAATTGTTGGGCCCGGTCCAGCTAAAAGATCTTCCCGAACCGGTTCCTAAAGATGAAGCGTTCAACTTCAATGTATCGCCTTCACATACCGGTGCATTATAGGTTGCAAAGGGTGTTTGAGGAATTCTGCGCACCAGTGCCTGTGTTGAAGATGTACTGGAACTTCCACATCCGGTAACATCTACGTAAACCGAATACATTCCTGATTTAGCTGAATTCATACTTTGAACAACCGGATTTTGCACATTCGACATGAAGCCCAATGGGCCCGACCAATTATAAACTGCACCTGGTATGGTGGAAGCGGTTAATACCAATGAATCTCCATCGCATAGAGGACCACTGTTATTTACAACGGGTGCTGAAGGCAAGGTATTTATAACCACGGTAATATTTCCCGCTGTTGAAGTGCCGCAACCCGAAGTGGTTGCCGTAACACTATAGATACCTGCATGCGTACTGCTGATATTGGTTATGGATGGGTTTTGCGCGGAAGAAGTAAAATTATTCGGACCGGTCCAGCTGTATGTTGCCCCTGAAATACTGGATGCGGTAAGTTGCATGGTTTGACCCGGACATAAAGGTCCGTTGTATGATGCTGTTGGCGTTGGGGTGGAAGTTCCAACAACAAGCGTGGTGGTTGCTGCTGATGAATTGCATCCGTTCAGCGTAGCTATAACACTATAATTTCCTGCATCAATCAGAGTTAAGTTTGTTCGTACCGGATTTTGCGTGGTTGATGAAAATCCATTCGGACCACTCCAGGTATAATTCGCACCAGCAATTAAAGAGGCCGTAAGACTTAATGTTTGTCCGGCACACAAAGGTCCGTTGTTGGCAGCAATCGGAGTTACCGGATTATTGTTTATGACGACCGTAGTATTGGCCGCATTGGAAGCACATCCGTTTTGCGAAACCGAAACGGAATAGATGCCGGCAAATGAAGCCTGCACTATAGGTCGCGACAGATTTTGTGCGTTTGATGTAAACCCATTTGGGCCGGTCCATTTATAAGCCCCGTTAACACCGGTACTCGTTAGGTTAAGATTATCACCGACACATAAAGGTCCGTTATTGGCTGCTGTAGGTGCAGGTGGTATAACGTTTACCGCTACTCCGGTAGAATACGGACCAATGGTTCCGCAGCCTGCTGAAGTTATTGTTACGCTGTAAGTTCCCGAATCGACCAGCGTCATATTGGATCTGGCCGGACTTTGCAAAGAGGAAGAAAATCCATTGGGGCCGGTCCATGAATACGTGGCTCCGGCAATGGAACTCGTAGAAAGCGATAATGCCTGACCTTCGCAAATAGGGGAATTGCTGACAGCTTGTGGCGTAGATTGAATGGCAATAGCTACCGTACTTACACTGGATGTACAATTCCCCAAAATGGCCATGAGGCTGTATGTGCCTTGATGGATAGGAGCAGCATTTGCAATGGTCGGGTGCTGCAATGTCGATGTGAATCCATTGGGGCCTGTCCAGTAATACCCCGTTGCATTGGGTAAAGTATCAGCTGAAAGTTTGACCGTATAACCTATGCAAACCGGAGAATTGCTTTTCGCCGGAGTAGGTGGTGGTGCAGCTTCCAGAGCAATTGTTTTAACATCGGCACAGCCTGAAACGAATCCATAAATGGTGTCGCGTAACCTTACATTATATGGTGCCCGGTGTGTATAATTATGGCTGCCATTCAAGGCTGACCAGGTACCCGAAGTATCCCCATAAGTCCATTGACAACTGGTATACGCAATACCGTAAAATGCACGTGTATTATAAAATTTATTGAACAAAACCCATGATGATGTATTGTTAAAGGTGATCAGATTTCCAATGCCTTTGTTGCACATGGTAGAAGGCACAAAATCCGAAGAGAGCGCATAAGAAACAAAAGGATAAAACTGGAAATCTGCATTAAAGATTGCAGAACCAACTGTAACATTATATCCGCGACGCCAAATGGTCCCAATCCGAACCGAGCTCAACCATTCAGAACGGCCGTTGGGTGGACTTACGGTCCAACTGTTGGTAACAACATTCACCGTTGTTGAACTGGCAGATTCGATTGTTAATACATAAGGCGTTGATATGGTTACCGGAGAACTGAACACCACTTCTCTGCGCATATTAGCCAATAATCCTCCACCAAATGTTGTGTCGACATTCAGGGTAATGGAAGCTAAAGGCGAACCCAAAGGCATTGAATCTGAACCCGCTTCATAAATTCTACAGGTAACCGGTGTATATTGAACCGGGTTTGGAGCCACACCCAAATTAGACCAGGCGAAAAATTCAAAGCCTGAAATGGTAAGTGGTTGCTGGGCATCATACCACTGTGAAAATACATTTCCGCTTGTACTATTATTCAATGAAATAACTACAAACTGAGATGTTTTTAGATAAGGATATTTAACCGTATCTACCGTACAAGTACTGGTCTTGCCGTAAGAAGGAGGAGCTGTAGAGAACGTCCTGGGCAAATTATCGATAATGGTTACCGGAGAAGTTTGAAGACTTTGTGCAAAGGTGATTTCAATCAGGCCGGTATTCAGAACGAAAAGGGTTATCAAAAAAGTAACGAATCTTCTCATAACATGATGTGTTGGTCTATCGAATCTAAATATAAAAAATTGAAAATCTATTCATTGTGTTTGTCATTTTCAATACTTTAAGTAAACACTTGTTAGGTTTATAAGAGAATTGAATTTTATACGTATAGTAGAATACCCTTACAATCAAGTTGCATTTTTAAGAATTAACCCTACCTTTAATTCGTAATTCCAAAAGCTGTATGAAAAAAATACTCGTTGCTTTTTTGCTGGTTCTCTCCTTCTATCCTTTGTTGTTGCAGGCACAATCCAGAAAACCAAAGCCTGCAGCGGTAGCACCTACGCCACCCCGTCCGCGTGTACCACCACCACAATATTTACTGAAAAAAGACTTTGATGCTAAATTTTCTGAATTGGAAAGCAGGGTAAGATCTGCTCAAAATGCAGGTGCTTCTGCACGAAATCAGGCGAGTATGTATGGTGACTCTATACAGTCGATGAGTTATAAAATCTCTGAAATAGAAAGCATATTAAATTCAGCCAACTTTAAGATTACATTGAATGAAGATTCATTGAAAACAACCCAATCGCGTATCGATGAACTTAGGGCAGATGCCGACAAAACCTACAAGGAGATCAATGCCAAAGCGGCAGATCAGGCCATGCTTATCTGGGTACTGCTAGGGTTGTGTATAGTTCTACCGGGAATCGTGTTTGCTATAATGCTGATGCAAAACCGTAAAATACATCTCGAATTACGCAACCTGAGTGAAAGAGTCAGCAACGATTTACAAAAGAACTATATCAGCCTTCAGGATGCGATGAAATCATTAAGAACCAATGTTGAAGGCGAAGTATACAGTATTAAGGCTGATGCACACCACAAGTTGGTTCAGGAAACAGATGTGCTGAAGCGGAATATACGAGACTTGCAAAGTGCTCTTGATCAAAAGCAGGATAAACCGGTGGAAACCGGAGAGTAATCTTGTTGAAATAAGTTTGAGTTATTTGGGAAATAGCTTTTCCCTCTAAACGCAATTATTCCTTTTCGCTATTAATAAAGGCAATGGATGCTGCAATATCATCGTGCAAAATACGATCGCAGATATTGAAAGTAACCACCTTACGATAACGTTCCATCCAGGTTTCCAACGCCACTGAACTTTGTTTAGGTCGTCTGAACTCAATTGCCTGTGCAGCGTTGAGCAATTCGATGGCGAGGATTTTTTCCAGGTTATTTACTACTTGAGCACATTTGGTAGCAGCATTGGCTCCCATGCTTACATGATCTTCCTGACCGTTGCTGCTCACAATGCTGTCAACGGAAGCCGGAGTACATAATTGTTTATTCTGACTCACAATACTGGCTGCGGTATATTGTGGAATCATCATACCGGAATGCAAACCGGGTTCTTTGGCCAGAAAAGGTGGTAAACCGCGCTGACCCGATATCAACTGATATGTTCTGCGTTCTGAAATACTTCCCAGTTCTGCCAATGCAATGGCTAAAAAATCAAGGGTAATAGCCAACGGCTGACCATGAAAATTCCCTCCTGAAATAATCAGATCTTCATCCGGAAATACGTTCGGATTATCGGTAACCGCATTCATTTCACGCAAAAAAATGGTCTCCGCATAATGAATGGCATCCTTACTTGCACCATGTACCTGCGGAATACAACGAAATGCATAAGGATCCTGAACCTGCGTCTTTACCTGTTGTGCTATTTCACTTTCCTTCAGCCATTCGCGCATACGTTTAGCCGTTTCTATTTGTCCGTGTTGTCCGCGTATCTCATGCAACAACGGATGGAACGGTTCCATGCGGCAATCAAATGCATCAACAGATAAAGCTGCAATGCGATCGGCCCAATCTGAAAGGTGCCCGGCTTTCAAAACAATCCACACGGCATAAGCCAGCATAAACTGTGTTCCGTTAATCAGAGCCAATCCTTCTTTCGACTGCAATGAAATGGGTTCCAATGCATACACCTTTTGCAAAACGTCGGCATTCATCATCACCCAATCCCCGTTTTGTTGTGCCCAAACCTTACCTTGTCCGATCAGTGGTAAACATAAATGCGCCAACGGTGCAAGATCACCACTTGCACCCAGTGAACCTTGCTGATAAACCACGGGCAAAATATCGTGGTTAAACATTTCAATCAGTCGCTGCACTGTTTTTATCTGAACCCCACTATGTCCATATGAAAGCGATTGGATTTTCAGAAGCAGCATCAGTTTCACTATTTCCGGTGGCACGGTATCGCCAGCTCCACACGCATGCGAGAGCAAAAGATTTACCTGCAATTGTTCCAGGTCAGCATTTGAAATTTGTGTATTGCACAAAGATCCGAAGCCGGTATTGATGCCATAAAATACAGCACCCGTTTCGCTCATTTTCCGGTCGAGGTAATCGCGGCAATGTTGTATACGATGCATGGCTGCATCGGAAAGAATCAGCTTTTTCTTCGCGGATATAATTCCGGAAATCTGACTAAGGGTTAATTCGTTATTGATTTCAAAATTCATACAATCGAAAAAATAAGTTATTGCGTAAGGCGTGCAACGATAGTAGCAATAGGTAATGATTCCTGTGTTCCCTGCATCAAATCTTTTAAAACCAGATTCCCGGTTTCCATTTCCTGATCGCCAATAATAATGGCATAAGGAATTTTCAGGGCATTGGCATAATCGAGTTGCTTGCCTACCTTTTTCAAATCCGGATACAATTCAGCAGCAATTCCTGCATCGCGTAAATGTTTTAATGGTGCCAGTGCATATTGTTGTGCGAATGCATCCAATGCGCATACAAGTACTTTGGTCGTATCAAACTGAACTGCTTCAAACAGATTCAATTCCTCCATCACATCATAAATGCGATCGAGTCCGAATGAAATACCAACACCTGAAACATTGGGTAATCCAAAAATTCCGGTAAGGTTATCGTAACGTCCACCTCCACCAATACTGGAAAGCAAAGTTCCTTTTACGGCAACAACCTCAAATATTGCACCGGTATAATAATTTAAGCCGCGGGCCAACGATAAATCATGAATCACATGCTTATATCTTCCTTCCACATTGTGCTCGCTTAAATTCAGGCACATGGAAACTACCTTCAGTTCTTCAATGCCTTTTGCAGATTGTTCATTGGCAGAAAAAAATTGCTCGATTTTTCTGTGATTGATTGGTTCTGATAAGCACTCCTTAAACTGAAGCAGCTGAGCCGGGTTCGCACCCATATCAATCAATTCTTGTACAACCGTTTCAAGACCAACTTTATCTCTTTTATCCAGAATGGTTATCATTTCAATCAACTTCTCCGGAATACCCAAAATTTGAGATAAACCATCCAGTATTTTTCGGTTATTGTATTTGATCTGAACCGGAATATTTAATCGTTCAAATGCCTCGGCATAAATCTGTATCAGGTCTACTTCATTGAGCAAACTATCGCTCCCCACCACATCGGCATCGCATTGCCAGAACTCGCGGTAACGGCCTTTTTGCGGCCGATCTGCTCTCCACACCGGTTGCATCTGATAGCGCTTAAAAGGGAAGGTTATGTCGTTGCGGTTCATTACCACATAACGCGCAAACGGAACCGTTAAATCGTAACGCAAGCCTTTTTCGGCAACATCCGATGATTTAAAAGGAACCTGTGCAACTTCCTCTTTCCCGTATTGTTCGCGAATGGTTTTAAAAGCATCGCCGGAGTTCAGAACACGAAACAATAATTTATCTCCTTCATCCCCGTATTTTCCTTCGAGGGTTGAAAGATTTTCCATTGTAGGTGTTTCAATGGGCATGAAACCGTACTTCTTGAATACCGACTCCAGGGTATTTAAAATATACCTGCGTTTGTAAACTTCATGCGGACTAAAATCGCGCGTACCTTTTGGAATGGATGGCTTTTGCATAGACGAAGCAAAAATACTTTTTTTAACCGTACTCCTATACCCCATTCCTGTGCAAAATACGGATGCTTATAATGTCAGATTCAGGCTATCTTTAACGCATGAATTTTGAATTGTTATGTGCTCAAACCTGTGCTGTTGTTAAAGAAACAGGGGCATTCATTCAACAGGAAGCTGCCGGGTTCAATGCCGGAGTTGTTGAAATCAAAAGTTTCAATCAGCTGGTTTCCTATGTCGATAAAACGGCTGAAGAACAATTGGTATCTGCATTGAGAGCGTTGCTGCCTGAGGCGGGTTTTATAACGGAAGAGCAAACGGTTCTTACTGAGCAAAGACCTTATATGTGGGTTATTGATCCGCTGGATGGTACCACCAATTTTGTGCATGGCGTTCCGGTTTACAGTATCAGCATTGGATTGTTGCACCACAACGAACCTGTTTTAGGGGTGGTACTGGAACTCAACCGCGATGAACTTTTTTATGCCTGGAAAGACAGCAAAGCGTATTTGAACGGAAAAGAAATTCATGTGGCTACCAACCCTGATTTATCGATGGCATTGCTGGCAACCGGGTTTCCTTATTACGACTTTCAAATCATGCAACAATACCTCAACACTTTGCACCTGTTGATGAAAGGTACACAGGGAATGCGACGCATGGGAAGTGCAGCTGTTGATCTGGCCTATGTAGCATGCGGACGGTTTGATGGATTTTTTGAGTATGGACTTGCCCCCTGGGATGTTACCGGTGGCGCTTTCATTGTGCAGCAAGCCGGAGGTACCGTAACTGATTTTAAAGGAGGAAATGATTATTTATTCGGTAAGGCTATCATTGCTTCATCACCTGGAGTATATGCTGAATTTCAACAGGTAATCGAAAGCAATTTTAAAGTTAGTCATTGACAGGATCTCTTTTTCGTTTCCAATTCACTACCAACGTTAAAATCGACAGACCGGCTGCCGTTAACCCCAACCAATCACCATACTTTACATAAAAAGTTTCTGCGGTATTTAAAATCACAGTGTGCTTCAATGCATCGGCTGTCCACCATTCACTTTTACTTAATACATTTCCTTTTGGATCAATAAAACCGGAGATCCCGGTGTTGGCAGCCCGGGCTACATAACGCCGCGTTTCAATGGCACGCAGGCGGGCATAATCAAAATGCTGCCGGTATCCGGGAGTATTTCCCCACCATCCATCGTTGGTGATGATAGCGATCAACCCGGCACCCTTTTTTACATATGATGCCACATACTCACCGAAAACCGATTCATAACAAATAACAGGAGCCACCGATCTGTTATCATGGTTTGATTGACCGATATACAAAACTTTGGAAGTGCTGTCGCAACCCAGACTGCCACTTGTTCCGCCCAGATCTACGGTTAATTTTTTGATGAATCCTATTTTATCGGCATACGGCAATCGCTCTACTCCGGGTACCAATATCGATTTGTGATAGATTTGAATTTCATTGGAAAAATTATTGATCAGCAAGGCTGTATTGTACGCATCGTAATAGATATTGTCGCGATATAACCGGGCAGTTTTCGAAAGGGTTTCCTGATTTTCATAAAACCGGTACGTATCGGCTCCGCTCAAAATAACCAGCTGAGGGTGTGCTAAAATAAATTGCCTCAACAAGGCTATTGTTTCGTAATTACCTAAATCATCTTCGCGTAAACTGCCTACTAATGCTGTTTCCGGGAAACAAACCAATTGGGTTGAGCTATCTACCGTCTTTTCTGCAAGCTCCAACATTTTGCGGGTTTGCTCCAGTGGACTCATGCCCGAGAATTTGTCTTTATACGGATCAATATTGGGTTGAACCACCACTACCTGCAGGTTCTTTCCGGTAATTCTCAAATCTGAAGCAATATACCAGGACAAAAAAGCAGGGGCAAAAACATAGAAAAATACCAGGTTAAATCCTTTTGTATAACGTTCTGGTGCAGAACGTTCTTCCCACTTCATGAGGTATCGGAAAATATATACGTTTACAAGCAAAATCCATAAACTTCCACCAAAAACACCGGTATATTCATACCACTGAACCAGTTCAGGCATCGACGAAAACACATTTCCGAGAGCGAGCCATGGCCAGGTGGCTTCCCAGTTAAAATGCCCGTATTCAAATGTAATCCACAACAAGATAAACGCGCGCTGCGCATCCTGCTGTTGCATGCGAAATTGCAAGCGATGATACAATATCACCGGCAAACACATCAAACTGCTGTTGAGTAAAACGGCCATCCATGCTCCTTCCACAGAAGCATTTTTTATCCACCAGGTTGAACCTGCATTCCAGAGTGCGAAGGCAAAAAAAGCATACAACAACAACCATGCAGTTGCGCGTTGTTGCTCTCTGATCTTTTGTTCTATCCAGAGCAGGGGAACGAATCCTATAAAGGCAGTAAAAACCAACCCATAGGGTTGCCATGCCAGCGTAAGTATGCCTGCACTCAGCAGCGATGCGAATAAGAAATGCAGGTGCCTGGGCTGTTGCATGGGTGAAATATACAACAATCCCGCAGAAGGAATATTTCAGGTGAAAATTTCCGGCTGCGGGATCGTTAAAAAAATCTGGTTATAAAGCAGCTTCGTATAAACGGCTTGCTTCTTCCCAATTAACGATATTCCAGAATGCGTTGCAATAATCGGGACGTCGATTTTGATAGTTCAGGTAATAGGCATGTTCCCAAACGTCTAACGCTAAAACCGGCTTACCTTTAACTTCGGCAATATCCATCAACGGGTTATCCTGGTTTGGGGTTGAGCAAATGGCCAATTTCCCGTCCTTCACAATTACCCAGGCCCAACCTGAACCAAATCGCGTAGTGGCTGCTTTGTTAAATTCTTCTTTCAACTTTTCCATTCCGCCAAGATCAGCTTCAATAGCTGCAGCAAGTTTGGCTGATGGAGAAGTCGGTTTGGCGCTCAACAAAGTCCAGAATAAACTGTGGTTAAAATGTCCGCCGCCGTTGTTACGCACAGGCATGGCGAATTTGCTGATAGAGGCACAAAGAGCCTCAATGCTCATTTTTTCTCCATCAGTACCTGCCAGTGCATTGTTGAGGTTTGTCACATAGGCCTGATGGTGTTTCGTATGATGGATTTCCATGGTACGCGCATCGATATGCGGCTCCAATGCGGTGTAATCGTAAGTAAGTTTTGGTAATTCGAATGACATATGATTAATTATTTATAAGTGTGAACAATAAGAAAAGGACTACGAAGTAAATGCTTGAAAAGGATGAATCAAATTTTTAGACGTTAATTTAATGCTACATTAAGCGAAGAGAAGTTGTTTAATTTTAACAATGATCCCTGCAAATGGTTTCGCATCTTTGTGCTGCATGTCTGTTCCATCTAAGTTAAATATACTAAAACACTGTCGCCACATACTGGAAGACCGGATACAAGTTGCACGGCAGGCCATGTTGCAGGCTCAGGAATCGGCCAATCAGGAGGATAAAAGCAGTGCCGGTGATAAGTATGAAACATCGAGAGCTATGGGACAATTGGCGCGCGACATGAATGCCCGCCAATTGCAGGAAGCCTTACAATCACTCAAAGATCTGGATAAACTGGAAATGGGTACATCGCCCATAATTATTCCGGGATCACTGGTATTGGCTGAAAATACCTGGTATATGCTTGCCACAGCCATTGGAAAAACTGAGGTAGACGGGTTGTCCATAACCATTCTGTCACCGGCCTCTCCGTTAGCTAAACAATTATTGGGTAAAACTACCGGAAAGTCATTTCTGTTCAGAGATAAAAGCGTTAAGATTGATAAGATACTTTGATCCTTTCAGCTTATTCAAATCATCCTTATTTAATGGTCTTTCTGTTTTTGAAATACATCAAGCCAAAAACTATGGCAAGTATAAAATACAGGTAAGCTTTATCGTATAGGAAATGTTCAAATACGGAAATGTAAATTCCAACCAACAACGCTGTTATCGCCAGGATCAGCCAATTCCAGTGAATGAGTTTCTTCATTTGTCCAGATCAAAAGTGCCACTGATTTGTTTGATCTTGTAGCGTGTAAATTCGGCATTGGATTCAAACCCGACACCGGTAATAATTTCAGTGGGCGTAGTGATACGTACGTATTTATCGGTATAAATTAATTGTTTCGTTTCATCCCATGTCAATAATTCGGTGCGTAACGTATCGCCTTTTACATTTACGAGGATCACATCGTTTTTGGCTACCATTTTGTGATCCCGTTCGTAACGAATGGCATAACGGGCACGAAGCGAACTTTCTGTTTTTTGTTGCTTGTTCAGGAAATAGACGGTGATGCCTTTTGCCATTTCGGTTTCGTTGCGTTCTTCGCTGGCAAAACGTTTCATCACAGGTGCAAAAACCCGGGCGCGTATGATTCCTGAATCGGTATAATGAATCAATACATTTTTACCGGTTTCAACCGGCATATCGGCCACATTTTTGGTGAGGATATTAACCTTTTCAATATCGGTTTGCGTGCATGCTGCAAAACTTAACCAAACAAAAAGGAGTAGATACCTAGTCATATTTATAACGTATAAACCAAGGATCGCTAAAGGTAATTCCCAGTATAATACGGAACAAATCTTCGCGTAACAAATTATTGGAAGTGGTGCCCCGGCTCATATACTCTACCCCTAAATTCATACGGGATTTTGATTTGCCCATAGGAAATCCCAATCCGGCTGATAGAGAAATACTGTTAATGGTTTGTCCGTTGATTTCCAGATTTCCGTTATCCATGCGTCCACCCAAACGGTATTCCATGCGCTGAAAATAATTTTTCAGAGCATTGGCATCCGGTATAATCGTTCCGCCCAAAGAAACACTCAGGCAATTTTTAAGATTATCCGATTGATCAAAGGCACGGTAATCCGACCAGGCTGTATAATTTACATCTGCTCCAATCAACCACATCCCTTTACGTTCCAGCGAAATTCCGGTTTTAATACTTTGAGGCATCACCACTTTACCGTCTTTGTTTTCGTAATGCTCGATGGTATCTGCAGTATACATAGCTGTGCCTCCCCAACCAAGCGAACGATTGGTAAAAGAGGATCTGGCATCCATACTTGTTTGAGGTATATAGGTTAATCCTATATTGAGTTTGTATTTATCGTTTAAACTGCGATGGAATTGTAAACTCCATTCAAATTGAAAATCCTGAATCACCTGCACACGTTCTTCCGATAAATTGAATTTATGCAATGCGGTATCGAAAATGAGTTGTTGACTACGGGTGATTTTCCCAAACAGGTAATTCATCTGCACACCGGCTGACAGATATTGATTAATCCGAAATCCGGTACCGGCCAAAAATCTGGATAAGCCTCCGCGTCCCTGCATCTCCGTAGTTCCGGTAAAAGATGGATTGCCGCCATATTCCTTCTTAGCACTCAAATTGTAACCCACGGCAGAGTATGGTAAAATGGCTGCAACCAAACTCACGCCCCTTTTTAATGAAAGCGGTATACCAATGGAAAAATAGGAGAAGCTGGCATTGTCGAATTGTGATGAGGCAGTGGCATTGCTTAAGCTCCCCAGTGTATACATAAATCCTGCCTCATATACCGTTTGTTGCAATGCCGATGAGGATGCAGAATTTAAGATATTTATCTCGTAAGGTCGACGGTATGCTTGTCCGGTCTGGCCCATAGCCAGTAATTGCGCAGTACCCGGAAAATGAATATCGCCCGGTCCAACCACAGAATAAGGCGATTGCGTCAGGTTTTGTGCCTTGGCTGATGCTGAAAACAAAACAAACGTGAAGAGAACTAAAAACCGATTAAACCTGAGCATGAAACAATAGTATTTTATTTAAACCGAACAGTACCAAATTCGGCGCTGCAAAGATGTTGTTTTTGACGTGTTTGCCAAACAGCAGACTATCTCCACCACATAAGAGCACCTGCAATCTGTTAAACTGCTCTTCATAACGGGCAATGGTGCCGTTTATTTCGTGAACCATTCCGTAAAAAACCCCCGATTGGATTGAGGATTCAGTTGAATTGCCTATAAATTCAGGTATTCCGGAAAGTTCAACTTCCGGCAATTTATGGGTGAAGGTATTCAAAGCCTTAAACCGCATTTGCAGTCCGGGAGAGATTGCTCCACCCTGATAATGCCTGTTGGCATCGATACAATCATACGTAATACAAGTACCGGCATCAATTACGAGGCAATGTTGATCCGGAAAGAAATGCAGGGCGCCTGCAACCCCGGCCAAGCGGTCAGTACCCAATGTGGCGGGAGTTTCGTAACCTATGGTAAACGGTAATGCCAATTCTGCACTGAGTTTATACCAGGTGCAATGTTTTTCTAAGACCGATTCAATTCCTTCCAGCATAGCACCCACACGTGCAATGAGCGCATATGTGATTGAATAGCGAGAAAAAAGATCGTTCAGTTCTTCCACTTGCTGCAACTTCATTTCGTGCACCAGTTCCATTTCTTTAAAAATGGCTGCCTTTACGTTTGTGTTACCGGCATCAACTACCAATGTGTATGTTACAGTATCCATTGTATACTTTTATTGGCATAATAATTTAATTCTCCATTCACCTCCATGATGGCTCTTCCGTTAGCATCTACTCCTCTAAAAATCCCGTCGATATGCTTTTCGTTTTCCATGAAACCGACTTCATTGGTCAATCCCATTAAATGCTCGTGGTATCGTTCCGAATTGAGTTCATACTTCTTTTCAGCTAATATGTTCAATTCCGTTTGTAAATTCAATTGCAACTCATTCAACACCTCCATAAGTTGTATAGTTTGACCTGTAGCCTGCTTTATCGATATGGCATTCGGGGTATTGAATACTTCCTGATTCACATTGATTCCAATGCCGGCAATACACATTTTGATATGCTGTTGATAGATGCTGTTTTCGAGCAAAATTCCGGCCACTTTGCGTTTGCCTACATAAATATCGTTCGGCCATTTGATGCTAACATCAAACTGCACCCAATGGTTTATGGTTGACCAAACGGCTCTGCAAACAGCCATATTCAGATAAGCCTGGAATTCTACTTCCGGTAAATCCTGATCAAAAACAAAGGAACTGAGCAGATTTTTGCCTTCTTCTGCTTCCCATATACTGGCACCTTGCCCACGCCCGCCGGTTTGAAATGCAGTCAGAACCACACTGCCATGTCCGGCTTCCCCCAGTTGATATAACCGACGAATTTCATCGTTGGTTGAAACTACCGTTTGTACCTGTATAACTGAACCGTTCAATATTTGTTCGTTGGTGTGCAGCAAAACCTTATTTTTGCATCCAAATATAAGTTAAAGGCACGAGCCTCCTGTCAATCAATAAGAACCTCTGTGAAGAAAATAACTACCGGTAAAGCCGTGAAGAAAACCGCTCCCAAGAAGACTACAAAGCCTGCCAAAGCAGTAAAAGCTAAGTCGGAAACGCCAAAAACGGCCGTAAAAAAGGCAGCTCCCAAGAAAACCACTCCGCGCAAAACCGCATCCAAAAAAGAAATCCAGCAAGGTGAATACACTGCTCTGGAACTCGCCAAGGTAATTGCGCAAGGCATGTTTGAGAAAAAAGCGGAAGATATCCGTATTCTGGACATGCGCGGACTCGCCGGAGCTTCAACCGATTTTTTTGTAATCAGCCATGCTACATCCGACAAACAGGTAGAAGCCATTGCCGATTCAGCCGAAGAAGAAGTACATAAAAAAGCAGGGTATTGGCCCATTCACCGCGAGGGTTACGAAAACCTGGAATGGATCCTGCTCGATTATTTCGATGTAGTTGCCCATATCTTTCAACAGGAAAAACGGGAATTCTTTGCTATCGAAGAATTGTGGGGCGATGCGAAAGAAGTTTCCTTCAAAGGAAAATGAGAATTGGTTATTAGTTAATTGTTATTCGTTATTAGTTATTCGTTATTCGTCATTAACTTAATAACTCAATAACGATTCACCAATTTATAAAAGCTTTGTTAAACACATCCGTTACCATCATATCGGTTACCTGATTGATGAGGTCGGTTTCGATGGTGGAGAAATTCTGATCGGCTGAATAGTCGACAAAATTGCTGAATGTTTGCTTGAAGTTTTTCTTTTCGTCTTTCTTATTTACACATTCAATTTCTGCTACCAGGGTTAAGCGGTTCACTGCATTTTGCTGATTGCCCTGTACGGCAACAGGTGTGTTTTTATAATCTGTAATACGTCCGCTGAACTGTAAATCACCCTCTTCCTGCGTCAGTTTTAACTGTGTTTCGTTGATGAATTTACGTTTGAGTTTCTCTGTAAGGGTCTGACTTAAGGTAGGAGAAACTATGCTGGCCAGATTGGGCAAATAACTAACCGAAAATGTTTTGGCATCGGGGGGAACCGATGCTCCGGTATGCGAATAAAAACCGCAGCCGGATTGCAGAAACAAACCGGCTGTGAAAAGCAAAAAGGATATACTTTTTTTAAATGTATACACTAAGCAGAAGCTTTTGATTTTTGAATATGATTCCGCAACCATTCTGTGGTTACAGATTTAGGTCTTTCCAATGGCAATCCCAATGCACGGTCTAATATCAGGGATGCTAAAACACCCAAAGCGCGGGATACTCCAAACATCACGGTATAAAAATCATACTCTACCATGCCGTAATGTACCAACAGCGCACCGGAATGCGCATCCACATTGGGCCATGGGTTTTTAATTTTTTTGATGTTTCCTAAAATGCCCGGTGTGATATCATAAATATCCCACACAATATTTACCAATTCATCATCCGGCATATGCTTTTTGGCAAATTCCATTTGTGCCAGGAATCGCGGATCTGTTTTACGCAATACGGCATGACCGTATCCGGGTATTACTTTTCCATCGTTAATGGTTTTGTTGATGTATTCTTCAATTTGTTTTTTGCTGGGTTTTCCTCCACCCAATTCGCTCTGCAACTCTTGTACCCAACGGATCACTTCCTGATTGGCCAGACCATGCAGCGGACCGGCCAGACCGTTCATGGCTGCAGAAAATGCCAGGTACGGATCACTCAAAGCAGATCCAACCAAATGCATGGTATGCGCCGAAACATTTCCTCCTTCATGATCGGCATGAATTACCATGTACAAACGCATCAGTTCTTTGAATCCTTCGCTTTCGCCATAACCCAGCATATGCGCGAAGTTGGCCGCCCAATCCAATTTCGGATTGGGTTCAATATGTACGCCCCCTTTGTATGTTTTGCGATAAATATAAGCGGCCACACGTGGCAACCTTGCAATCAGATTCATGGCATCCTCAAACGTGTACATCCAGTAATCTTTTTTGTTCATCCCTTTGCGGTATGCAGCAGCAAATTCCGATTCGGTTTGCATAGCCATGATGGCAGCCGAGAATTGCGTCATCGGATGTGCATTTACAGGCAATGCATCAATCACTTCGAATACATGCTTTGGTACTACCGCGCGTTTTGTCCAATTGCTTCCTACCTCATACATTTCTTCGTAGGTTGGCATCTCGTTCATGAGCATCAGGTAAAACAATCCTTCCGGCAAAGGTTCATCTGTACCGGCCAAACGGGGAAGCTTTTCACGTAATTCAGGAATACTGTAACCACGGAAACGAATGCCTTCATCGGCATCCAGTAAAGACGTTTCGGTGATCAGTCCGATCATTCCTTTCATTCCGGAGAAAACAGAATCTACTGTGTAAGATCCTAAAACATGATCGGCATTTTGACGGATGAATTCCCGTGTCTCATTCACTTTCGGCAAGGCTACTTCTTCAAATTTATTCTTAATGTAATCCATTGGGGGTAACTGATTTGGTGCGGTTTGGCGCGTAATTGAGTATAAAAACGTCCAAAATTAGTGTTTGTTTTTTTGATTCACTAATCTGTTTTGAAATTTTAAGAATGAATTCATTGTTTTATTCCGGAATCCTGAAAAAAACGGGTTTTACACTTACTCAAAAACAGCTCAGACTTGTTTCTTACTCCCGTCTATGCTGGTTTCCAGCTAACCCTGCGCAGAGACATTGATGATCGTCAGGATTACCAAATATGCTGAGAATCATACTTCCTACTCAACTTTGAGCTCATCCGTTATACGTTATTCTTTTCATTGCGGTAGCGCATAAAATACATACCAATCGCCACCAGTCCGATCGCAAACAAGGTTAGAGCCGGAATTGTAAAAGGATAGTCAAAGAATTCACCCATCATCCAGGTGATATTGGCACTTAGCCAAAATGTTACCGCAAGATTGGGATAGAAGTGCTCCCGGTTAAACCTTGTTTTCCAGCAAATATAGAGAGCCATACCCAGAGTTGGAACTGCCATCAAAGTACCAAGACTCTGTAGTTGCATCAACCAGCAGGAATCTTTAATGAGCCATAACACTATATGGAAGTTTTCGTACAGACGGATTTTATTCACGATACTAAGATGATCAAAACTTTAAAAAATTGCGAAAAGTTATTGAATTGTCTATTTTCCATGAAAATGATGGCGATCCTTTCGAGAATCTTATGGTTGAGTATCTGGCTAATGGCTGCAATTGGTCATTTATCAGCTCAGCAACTGAATGGGCTTGCCGTTGATCGCATCAATGCTGAACCAGTAACGTTTGCTTCTATCCGGGTTAACGATGTAAATACTGCCATTGCAGATAGTTTGGGACACTTCTCAATCACACTGCCAGCCGGAAGATCAGTTATCAGCATCAGCAAAGTTGGGTATGTTACCTATTTCCAAACCATCAACCTGAGCGAAGATGATCATATCAGTATGCGCTTTTTACTGGAACGTTATACCAACGAGTTGCAACGGGTGGTAATCTCGAGCAGCAAGCAGGAAAAAGCACTGGCACGTGAAGCCGTTTCAATTGTTTCCATTCAACCCTACCTGATTGCCAATACCAATTCCAATACCTTGTCGGATGTACTCAACCGCGTTCCGGGAATCAGTGTGGTCGATGGACAGGCGATCATTCGCGGAGGAGTTGGTTGGAGTTATAATGTGGGAAGCCGGGTGATGGTTTTACTCGATGATATGCCCTTGATGGGTCCTGATGCCGGCGATGTGCAATGGGATTTGCTTCCGATTGAAGCAGCAGAAAACATTGAAGTTATGAAAGGACCGGCTTCTGTCTTGTATGGTTCATCCGCTTCGAGCGGAACAGTGAGTTTGCATACCGGATGGCCTACCAACAAACCCGAAACCAAAATTCAGGTTTATCAGGGAATTACTGCAAATCCGAAGAGAGCTTATGCGGCATGGTGGGACAACACCTCGCAACCCTTTAACTCGGGGGCATTTTTTTCGCACAAACAAAAATTCGGACCCGTGGATGTTGTCTGGAGTGGCAACCTCGATATGAACAAAGGCTATATCGAATTCAACGATCAATACCGTGCACGTACCTATATTAAATCACGGTATCGAATAAAAAGTAAACCCGGATTAACGGTTGGCATCAATGGAACGTTGTTGTATAAAAAAGGAGGGCGATTCTTTTTATGGCAGGATGCCGATTCCAATATTCTGCGGCCATATACTGGCTCCGTTGGAGAAGATAATTACCGCATCTGGTCGCTGGATCCGCATATTACGTATGCTCCTTCCGATAAATATACTTTCTCTTTTAAACTGCGCCACTATAATATTACCCGCTACGTTACCAATATTCATGCGTTTAACCGGTTAAACAATGCCGATGCCAATATTCAGGCAGCCGACATCAATCTGTTTCGACGTTGGTCAACGGTATTTACAACTACCAGTGGAATTTACCTCACGCGCATGTGGGCCGTTGGTAATGTATATCCCGGTAATCATGCAGGATATTCTGCAGCGGCTTTTACACAAGGAGAGTATCAGTATAAAAAAAGGCTGACTTTAACTCTCGGTTTGCGTTATGAATTCAATGCACTGGGAAGTATTGAGAAGAGTCCCGGACCTTTGTTGCGGGCTGGCGCCAATTATCAGGCAGCCAAACAAACCTATATCCGTGCAACCTATGGGGAGGGATTTCGTTTTCCTACAGTATCCGAGCGATTTATCGATGATAAAGTTAACAGCACTTCCAATCTGGTAATCTTACCCAATCCCGGATTGGAAAATGAATACGGCTGGTACACCGAAATTGGTGTTAAGCAAGGCTTTCAAATTGGCGGTGTAAAAGCCACCATCGATTGTGCAATGTTCTGGCAGGAATACCGAAACCTCATTCAATTTGAATTTAAACAATGGACAAACGATACTTTCTATATCGACTATTCCTATTCTCCTCCTGTTTTTAAATCAACCTCCGGTGTAATTGGATTTAAAGCCATCAATATGGGAAATACGAGAACCGCAGGTATAGAGTTGAGTCTCGAAGGTGAAGGTTCCATAGGACCTGTTGGGGTCAGAACCCTGTGCGGGTATACCTATATTTATCCGGTAGATCTTGATGCGGATACCGCATTGAAGGATGTTGGAAAATATATGTGGAATTTTTTAACCTCATTCGATGGTCTGAATGAGCGTCAACTTCAAAGTGTTTTGCCCTATCGCAACAGAAAACTGATTAAAGCTGATGTGGAACTAACGTATAAAAAATTTGGCGTGGGTTACGGTCTGTTCTATTACAGCGTATATGATAAAATTGATGCGGCATTATTTGTATTGGTTCCCGGAATTCAAAAATTTCTGAGGGATGCTGCACCTGGCGATTGGCTGCATAATGTGCGCGTTTCTTATGCTATTAATGCCAATACTACTGTTGCATTTCTGGTGAATAACGTCACCAATCACGAGTATGCGATCAGGTTAGCACGACTTGAACAACCGCGGAATTTCAACGTGCAATTGCGGTTGCGGTTTTAATGGATCACCACTTTTTGTTGCAAAATGCGGTCACCCGCTATTAAAGAAACATGATAAACTCCCTCGGCAACTTCACCCAATTGCACATCCTGAATACTTAAAAAAGTTCCGGGTTTGTCAAATCTGTTTTCATATACAATTCGTCCGGTTGCATCCATCACCTGCAACAGATTGTTGTTGCTTTGAATATCACGCAGCTCAATGCGGAAATTTCCTGTGCTGGGATTCGGAAATATTTTTAAAGGCTCCAAACGGCTTATTTCAAATGTTCCGTTGTAGGAGCGAACTTTAAATACATACTGAGCGCTCGAATCGGCGCGGGTATAAGCAATGACCCCACCCAGGCGGGCCCAGGTATACACATACATTTTAATCGGATACTCACCAACCAGTGCTGAATCGCTTTGAGCAATATTGCCTTGAATCAAAGCACAACCCAGGGTACCTCCCTTCCATGTACAGGATGCGGGATTGCATACATAACCATATCCATCGGGTATTCCCAGAATAGCCAGCATACGCATGGAATCGATAACTGCGTTGACCTGATTTCCATTGTAGATGATCGTTGTATCGGCCGGAACTCTAAAGGTAAGTACCTGTGAATAATAATACCCCACCATGGCTTCTGCCAATGTATCCGGATGCATCAGCTTTTGATCAATGGCAATATCAGGCGTACACTGTGCCTTTGATTCGTAAGCCCGAAAGGATAACAAAACGGCCAAAAACAGGATAACTTTTTTCATGAGGATCTACCTTTAGTTTATCGAAGATACTACAAGTTATGTAAATGGATGCATGGAGCTGACGTCTGACCTGAAATTGACTCAGAACAATTCGCCGGATTCGGTGGCTACCAGATCGGTCTGGTACATACGGAGTACCTCGTGTTTTCTTTCCTCCAGATTGACTGAATAACGCAAACCTGCTCCCAATCCAATTACCTTAACCAGGTTTTGATCCACGAGCGCGTTGAAATCACGCTGAATGGTTTTGCGGTTGCACTCAAATTCATTAACCAGTTCTTTGGTTGATATAAAGCCTTTGTGCTGCACGATATACATGATCAGCTTCTGCCGTTTGTTCAATACTTTATCATCAAACTCTTTCAACCGGAAACCCCGCTCAAAAACGTAGTTCATGATGTTTTTCTGACGCGCATTCAACTTATCAAATTCTACCTGCTTTCTGAAATAGGAACGTAACAAGAGCTTGATACGCTTGATCTGCATGGCATACAATTGCATCCCAAACTGCACCTGCGATTGAATATCGGTTTGAGTTGCTTCTTCCCCAAAGTAATTCTGGTAGTCGTTTTTACAGAGGTACAACTCATGTGTTATGCTCAACAAACCTGCTACATCCAGACCTTTTTTACGCAACCAGAAATATTGCAGCAAGGATGCCAATTTGGTTTGCGCTTCAGTAAAGAGACGAATTTGCAGGAGTCGAAAGTGTAAGATCCAGGATTGCACAGCAGGATGATACCCGGTATCGTTGTTCATGAAATCGAAAAGCTCTTCCAGTTCTATTTCAGCTGATGGACTTAATTTCTCAAGGCTTCTCCCTTTTTGTGACGAAAACAAATTGACATCTTCGCGGTTGTTGTACAGATCCAGAATCAGGATTTGTTGCAATTGATACATCATGCCAATACTCAAGGGTTCGCTCAACTGCGTATCCAGCCATTGTTCTGCTTTGATGTATAATTCAACGGCCCGCTCGGCCAACCCTTTGGCGCGAATATTTTTGTGATAAATATACTTTACGGTTTTGATGTCGATCAGGTTATGATCGAGTGCATTTGCATAATACGTTCGAAGAATGGCACTGTTTTGTTGCTCGATGAGCTGAAGATTCTCAGGCAATTCAATGAAGTCGAAAATTTTCATCAACTCTTCCTGTTGCCGAAACAAGAACGAGTGATCTTCACCGATGGCTATCTGAGGTTCATATTTATGAAGCAGTATCAACAACTCAAAGCTACCCGACAATCCTATTCGTTGAGAGCGAGCATCTCTCAAGAAGCCTGTGGATATTGGCCTTTAGGACTGTTTAAGATTTACTGTATTCGTTGTAAGCCTTTGTAGCAAAGCGTTTCCGTCATTTCATAAAATTAGACAGACATGAATTTCAACTGTGTATAATTGCGCAATCTCAGGCCGTTGCTTGTTGCAATTCCTTCGCCGTACGGGCTTTATCAATCTTTCCGCTGGTGGTTTTATGAAACATATTCATCCAGATAATTTGCTTCGGTATTTCATACTGATGTAATGTTTCATCTAATTTCGACCACCATTTGTCGATCGATTTATCTTCTTTCCCTTCTACAAAAAGTGTTACCTGCTCACCAAATTTGGAATGTGGTACTCCAAAAATAAAGAATGGTTTGTTGTGTAGGTACTTTCCGATTGCCTGTTCTATTTTACCCGGCATCACCTTATGCCCACCAGTGTTGATCACCTGATCTGCACGGCCCAGCAAGCGAAATGTTTGATCAGGCAAAATCTCAACCAGGTCGTTGGTTACCAACCACTCTCCATTTGTAATATCTGCTTTAATGCACATGCATCCGCGATCGTCGGTTTTTATTTCGATGCCTTTCAGCGGATGAAAAGCTTCCTGCTCTCCAATCCGGTGCAATGCAATATGACTCAGGGTTTCGGTCATGCCATACGTTTGATACACCTGTGCTCTACACGACATCAAAAGCTTTTCGAGATTCGGATTCAGGGTTGCACCTCCGATGAGAATGGTTTTAAACCGATCGAGTTTTTGCATCCAGGCCGGATGTTCGGGCAATTCGTGCATTTGCATAGGTACCAGCGACAAGGATGTAAACGGATGCGCATCGCTGATTTGTGCCAATGGTTTTGAATTGGACTCCAATACGGTGATCGTGGCTTTGAGCTCTACGGCACGAATAAGCATCATGGCACCGGCAACGGATTGCATGGAAAGGCAACACAGGAAATGATCTTTTGAAGATAATTTTAAGGCTTCCGTTGTACGTTTAACGCTGGCCAGAATTTTCTCTCTACTGAATTTTAAATCTTTTGGAATCCCGGTCGAACCGGATGTCTGAAATATAAATTCCTTCTTCCCCGTTAGCCAGTCGTGTGCCAACTGCCATGCTGGATGATGGGATGTACCATTTCCCAAACTTTTTTTGATTTCGTCAAAAGGGTAACTCCGGTGATGCAGGTTGAGCATAACGTTGGGTTTAATTTGCGTGAGCAAGTGATTTTCTTGCGCTTTCCAATTCAGCTTCAAAACGATCCGCTTTTTCCTGGCTGTAGTGATCCAGGGTAAACTGCGTATACTTAATGGTACGTCCCCTACCCATAAAAAGTTTTTCGTAATGGGTGGTGATCGTATGCAGATGTGCTGCTGCGTTTGCATTGGCATGCACATCCCAATCGATGGTTACCGGCTCTACTCCTGTTTGTGGGAGCATACCGACAGTGAAACGGAATAAATCCGGATCATCCGTTTTCAAATGCAACAGTCCTCCGGGTTGCAGTACTTCTTTGTATACCGATAAAAAACGGGGATGCGTAAGGCGGTGTTTGGCATGGCGGTCTTTGGGAAACGGATCCGGAAAAGTGATCCAGATCTCACTTACCTCACCCGGTGCAAACAGTTCTGATAAGCGATGAATCACCGCACGCAGAAAGGCTACATTTCCCAATTTTTCTTCCTGTGCAATGCCTGCCCCTTTCCACATCCGGTTGCTTTTGATGTCGATGCCGATAAAATTCTTTTGCGGATATTCCTTTCCCAATGCAACGGTATATTCACCCTTCCCGCAACCGAGTTCCAAAACAATCGGGTGATTGTTTTTAAATACCTCCTTATTCCAACACCCCTTTTTGTCGTACGCAAAATCGAAGGTGTTCGGAAAAGTTTTGAATTCAGCAAATCTTCTCAGCTTATCTTTCCCCATAACAAATACAAAGGAATAAAATCTAAAGTGAAAAAAGCACAATACGATTCAATTTAGATTCGTTTTTTTTGAGCGTGACAATAGGATTTGCCGACAGAAAAGGTTATATACTTTTTGGTCAAAACCAACGATTAACTATCCTTTCTTGGAGAGCGTAAACAGCTTATCCCCGGAAGAGAAATCCAACGTAAGTTGCAACGAAGATTGGCCTTAACTTTTCAGAATCTCCCAACTGTGATCGCCCAGCAGTTTTACTGAAGCCTTATACCTTCTGGAGTTTTTGGAAGTGCCCCATTCATCGGGACCGATCAGCGATAAAGAATAATGATCTTCTTTTTCATAGAGATGATATACCTGGTTGACCACAGGTACAAAACGAATATCGGATTGATATATGTGTTCTGAAATTTTAAGCCGGCTTTCTATTTCCCGGACTTGCTGCATGATCAGGTCGGCTTGCTTGCGCAACATGGAAATTTCCTGATTGGCATAATGGTGCATGGCTTCCACGGCATTGGCTTTGATCTGATTGCGGTCTTCGGGTTTGATGGCCGGTGAACCAATGCTCAATGGGATGGGCGACAGGGATGCTTCGCCACTGTAACTTTCAAATTCCTCGTCGGGGTTCATGCTTTGCAAAATTAAGGGTTTTCTGTTGATTTGATTATTTACTGAACGGGATTTCAAGGCTTGTATTGTTGCTATAAATTCAAATTGCCAGAGAACAACGCAAAGCCAGTAATTGTTTAAAATCAGGGACCGGTATGCCCAAAATCCTTTCTTTTCGTTAATTCCGACCTGAAAAGCTATTCGCATTTCCTGACATTTAAATCAAACCTTTTGATCTTAAAATGGTTTACCTTTGTACCCCATGAACTTACAGGTTGAAATAGATAGCCACTCAGGGTTTTGTTTCGGAGTTGTTTATGCCATTCAGATGGCGGAAGAAATCCTGAATGAAACCGGTAGTTTGTACTGCCTGGGCGATATTGTACACAACGATGAAGAGGTTACCCGCTTAAAGGCCAAGGGTTTGAAAATCATTAACCACGATGAATTTGAAACTTTACGTGATGCAACGGTTTTGATCCGTGCCCACGGTGAGCCACCGGAGACTTACAAAAAAGCTCTGGATAACAATATTGAACTGATTGATGCTTCTTGTCCGGTTGTATTGAAATTGCAAAACCGCGTTCGTGAAGCATACAACCAGGATGAACAAATTATCATCTACGGTAAACACGGACATGCGGAAGTGATCGGATTGAAAGGACAAACCAACGGTGATGCGCTCGTAATAGAAAGTTTCGACGAGCTGGAAAATATTGCGTTGCCCAAAAAAGTTCAGTTGTTCAGTCAAACCACCAAGCGTACTAAAAACCTGTATGCATTGAAAGAATTGTTGAATAAAAAAGGAGTGGAAGTAGATTTCAACGATACCTTGTGCCGTCAGGTTTCCAACCGCGATATTCAGTTGCGCGAATTTGCCAGCCGCTTTGACAAAATTGTATTTGTATCCGGCAAGAAATCTTCAAACGGTAAAGTGCTCTACGATGTTTGCAAAGAAATCAATCCAAATACCTTTTTTGTGAGTTCGAAAGAAGAAATTGACCGCAGCTGGTTCACCGAATCCGATTCGGTTGGCATTTGCGGAGCTACCTCCACACCCAACTGGCAAATGGACGAAGTAAAAGAACGCATTCTGACATTTTAAATCATCCTATTTACGCAATTACACCATGACCAAACTAAAACCCATTCTATTCTTCGGTTTATTTCTGTTTATCCTTTCATCCTTTATCATTCCACCCCCGCCCAAAAAATTTCACGATCTGAAAATTGCAACACTAAATGGAAAAGACACCATTTTGTTCAGTGCATTTAAAGGTAAAAAAGTATTGTGCGTAAATACAGCCTCCGAATGCGGATACACTCCGCAATACAAAGCTTTGCAGGAACTGGCCGACAAGTACAAAGACAAATTAGTGGTTATTGGATTTCCATGCAACCAGTTTGGCGAACAGGAACCGGGCAATGCCGAACAAATCGAACAGTTTTGCAAACGCCGCTACAGTGTAACCTTTCCGATAACCGAAAAAATTGATGTGAAAGGAGATCTTCAGCACCCCGTTTATCAATGGCTTACTCAAAAGCAATTCAATGGTAAAGAAGATATTAATGTGCGCTGGAATTTCGGTAAATTCATGATCGATGAAAAAGGGAATTTCATGGAGTACTTTCCATCGCAAGTAACTCCGATGGATGAAAAGATTATTTCGTTGATTGAAGGCAGCAAATAACCAGATTAAGCTGATTTAAATTATTATTCCCTGACCTGAATGCTGCTGGAAATGGTATACCTTAGACTTCTAATTTCTCTGTAAATGCACACTTATAAAAATTGCCAAAGCTGCAGCATGCCCCTATCCAAAGATCCGAAAGGTGGAGGAAGCAATTCAGATGGGAGCAAAAGCGATCGCTATTGCAGTTTGTGTTATGAAAACGGAACTTTCAAAAATCCGGAAATGAATGTGCAGGAAATGCAGCAGTTTGTAAAAGGCAAATTGAAAGAAATGGGATTCCCCGGTTTTCTGGCGGGTTGGTTTACCAAAGGTATTCCTAAACTCGAACGCTGGAAAAAGGTATGATGCAATGGCAAGAAAATCCTGGACCGAAAAATTTAACACCCTCAAAACAGCGGAAGTAAAGCGCACTGAAAAGGCTTTTGCCGATATTCCTGCCGGAGCCCGCATGTTGATTGCTACACCGGCTATTGTAGAAGAGTATATCCGTAACATTCCCAAAGGACATTCAACTCATATCCGCCAAATGCGCAAAGACCTGGCTGCAATGTATCATGCTGAATACACCTGTCCGGTTACCAGCGGTATCTTTATCCGCATTGTTGCAGAAAAAGCGTACGAAGAATTTCTTGCCGGTAAAAAGCGCATCGCCCCATTCTGGCGTATCCTTGATCCTGACTCGCCTGCGGCCAAAAAGCTGAGTTTTGGAACTTCCTTTATCCTGCAACAACGCATTTCAGAGGGTATTGAAATAAAATAATTGCCAGTTGGAATTAAAAGATATTTGTCCTAATTTTGAGGACAAATGTCTAAGTTATGACCGCTGAACAAATCAAACTGGAAGATAAACTCAGCCGGGAAATCACCGGGTTTCTGCAACTCCAATCAATCGCGGCATTTAAAGGCGACAAGAAAAAGAAAATTACCTACGCTGATTTCCTCGCCGATAAAATGCTGATCATCCTGGCTATTCGTGCCGGAATTCCTTATTCTTTATTTGATCTGATTCAACATTACACACCCTTTACGGAAAGTGATTGGGCCGGTTTTCTGGATATCTCCGGTAAGTCGTTGCAACGCTACCGCCAGGCCGGATCTCACTCTTTTAAACCATTGCACTCCGAAAAAATTATCGAGATGGCCGAAGTAACAAAAGCCGGATTAGATGTATTCGGCGATATGGAAAAATTGAAGCTCTGGCTCAATACTCCTAATTTTGCATTGGGCAAACTGAAACCTATAGAACTCCTGAAAGACTCCTATGGTAAAGAACTCGTGATGGGTGAACTCACGCGCATCAATTATGGGATTCTGGCCTGATCATGGAAGTTTTTCGCCTTACACGGGAACAATATGCACGATCGCTTTCCGGTAAGGGTGCAGCGCTGAAGGGTGCACGCTGGAATTCGGTAGGAGTTGAATTAATTTATTCCGCTACAAACCGTTCACTGGCTATGGCTGAGGTTGCCGTTCATTTTACCCTGGCCACATTACCCGATGATTACCGCATGGTAACGCTATACATTCCTGATACATTTCCCTTGTCACGCATTTCGTTAAAATCATTGCCTGAAAACTGGAATGCGTTTCCTTACCACATATCCACACAAACTATCGGAGATAAATTTGTACGAGAGCGTAGCTGCTGCATTTTAAAAACACCCTCAGCAGTAACGAAGGGCGATTTTAACTTTTTGTTAAATCCGGCTCACCCTGATTTTGCACGAATCAAAATAAAAAAGATCGAGAAATTTCCGTTCGACAAGCGCATTTTTGGTTAACTCCAAAAGCGTTATAAACCCAGCACCGCCTTCAGTTTTCCGTATCCGGTTTTGCTTAGCGGGACCCGCTTTCCATTTTTCAACAACGCCACATACCCTTCCTTTTCATACGGTTCAATGCGTGTTATCTGAGGGATCTGCACAATGAAAGAACGGTGCGCCCGTACAAATTTTCCAGGATCGAGCACCGATTCAAAATAATTCATGGTTTTCTTTTTGAGGTAATACCCGTCGTTCACATGAATTTTTACGTAATCATCGTACGCCTCAAAGTAGTCGATTTCGTGCACGGGTATAATGCGGATATTGCTGCCATTTTTAACCACCACCCTTTCGTGTTCTTCGGGCTGGCGCAGTACCTGATCGCCTATGCGTTCCATCACACTTCCGGCTTCCATATCGCGTGTTTGCATCCATTTTTGCAAGGCGCGGTCGAACCGTTCGCGACTAAAAGGCTTCAATAAATAATCAACCGCATTGGCATCAAAGGCTTTCAGTGCATACTCATCGAATGCTGTAGTAAAAATAACGGCAGGTGGTTCTTCCAATATTTCCAGCATTTCAAAACCGCTGACCTTTGGCATTTGCACATCCAGAAAAACCAATTCGGGTTTATGTTCCTGAATGGCCTTTAATCCTTCAAACCCATCGCCGCATTCCTGCACCACCTGAATGTTTTCATAGTTTTGCAGGTATTCCAATACAATGGAACGGGCCAAAGGCTCATCATCTATTACGATACATTTGATCATTTCGATTGAGGTATTTTAACAAAGGTAGAAAATTGACGGTCTTCTGCTTTGGTGGTCAATAAATCGTTGCGGCCAAACAGAAGGTATAACCTGCGTTCAACGGCAGATAGTCCGTATCCTGTTCCACGTCTTGGTTTGGCACTTTCCGGGTCAAATGGATTACGAATCTGTATCACCAGCATGTTTTGCTCAAACCGCGCTTCGATTAAAATTTTGGCTTCTCCTAATGTATCGTATAAACCAAATTTTATGGCATTCTCTACAATGGGTTGCAACAAGAGTGAAGGCAGGAGCGCCTTACGGGTTTGTTCGTCAGCCAGCGTATCAATATGCAAACGGTGTCCGAAACGCACTTTTTCAATATCCAGATACAATTGCAAGTGGTTGAGTTCGTCTTCAAGAGATACCATTTGCTGATCGTCCTTTCGCAAAGTGCCCCGCAAAAAATCGGAAAGCTGTTGAATCATGTTGCGTGCCTGATCGGGTTTTGATCCAATCAGTGCATTTATAGAATTGAGGCTGTTAAATAAAAAATGAGGTTGCAGTTGTTGGCGAATGCGCATCAGCTCACTTTCCTTGGCCATCTTTTCCAACGTCGATTCGCGTTGTTCATTTTCTTTTAATTCAATCAGCTGGTTCCAGATCCAGGTCATCATGCTGGAACAGGTAATCATCAGCAGGGAACTTCCAAACCGAACAGGCATCGATGATTGGAGAAACATCTGGTAAATAATATCAGAACTGAAAATTTGAGTTTGTATAAGTTTAAACAACGAAACACAGAGAAAGGCAATGCATAATATATACAAGAGTCCGATATACCAGTTGCGCCCGTGCGGCTGATAAAAACGCATGATATTGTTGGTAGTATAAACCACACCAAACAACAACGCATTGCTCACCAAACTGTCGATGATGCTTAATTTCCAGTCGAGTCCGTAATGGTGCACAATCAATATTTGCAGAAGGGTCCATTGTGCCCACCAAAACAGGTACACATAAAAAATGCGGCTCGGGAATTTGCGGGTAACTGACATTAGTCGATGGCTACTGCATGCGGCGACATGCGGCTAAAGGTTACTTCCGCCTGATGGTGCACATATTCCTCGTATTCGCGGGCATGCTCGCTCGTATGGGTAGTACTGAACAATTCGACACCATCGCTGAGGGGATCTATCTTTTTGATATAGGCGGTATCAATAAACTGCCATCGGATTAATACACCTTCTGCATTTTCAAACGATTGCTCGTTTTTAACACCAATAATCTTCGATTTGGCGAAAGCCTCTTCCTCATTGCGCGCTTCTATCAGCCTGTATTGTTCATCGAAATCGGCCGGCGCAGATTGTTGCGCGTTGTTTATTTTAAATACGAGTTTAACCAGATACCAGTTCATAGTTTCGTTGTTTCAATAACTTTTAATTTCAATACCTCCGAATAAACAGGTTCCACGCAATACCAACACTTTGTCGGACGACTGAACCGGATCTGCATGAACCGGACGTTTGTCTTCAATGCCACCCATCACGGCCACCAAATCGTGGTGCTGAATATCCCAATGTGCTGGCACGATAAGCTTTGTACCTCCAAATACCTGTGTCAATTCCATTACAGCTTTCCCAGTGAAGTCGGCTTGCATCAGGTTCACCTCCGCTCCACCGAAAACACAAACGACATCTCCCCCTTTAAAATTTTTAGAAAGGATATGTTTTTTTACCCCGGCAAAAATCGAAACAGTTTCGATCATGTCTTCATCTGTCTGACCTTCCTTGTTCTCCCATTCCCATTTCTGTTTCCAGTCATGTTCACCTCGCCTCCATTGCCGGCAATGCTGAAATTGACGGCGCGGTTTGAACAGAATAAATAATCCGGCAAGAATCACCACCACAGGCCAGATAAACGACTTATTGAAATATTCGGGATAGATATCGCCGAGCAGAAAAACTCCACCCACTGCCATCAGCAGAAACCAACCGGGATTGCGAAATTTATGTTTGATGCCGATGTAAAATCCGATTACAATCAGCAATGTTTTCCAGGATATCAACCAGTGCGGAATATCATACCCCAGTTCGCGCAGGAGCATAACCACTCCGATCGACACAATAATCAGCCCTCCGGCAACTTTACCCCGGTTATTCGGAGTGTAATTACCTGCATCTTGTTCATCCTTTTTATTTATCACGTCCATATTGCCTTAATTCGGATTCAAAAGTGCAGAACTCCGGGCGGGCGAACAAGGGAAATTAGACAAGCAGGAACAGAAGATCGGTAAACCCTGACCTTTTAAAGGTGAATGTAGTTATTCAGAGAGATCTTCCCTGAAAATAAGGTAAAATGAATTGTGTTATAGGAATTAGTCTTCCTTCATCGCATCCCAGTAGTCTTTGCCATAGGATACCAGAATTTCGGAACCGGCTTTGATATTGCGTGTTGCGCGGATATAAGGCTTTCCTTTCACCACGTCGTATTTGCAGTTATTGCGGATGCCAGCTACACGGCTCGGACCAGCGGCATCGTTGGCATACCGGCCAATGGCCCATAAGGTATTCTGAGCATCAACACAATTTTTGGAGTTGATATAAAAATAATAACCGCCTTTCCCTTTCTGTGCTTCATTGCGGGCAAGGCATTCTTTCCAGGTGAGTTTTTCGCCTTCGTATTCGCATACAATTTCGTCTTTGGCTATATCTTTTGAGGTGTATAATCCCTTTCCTGATTTCGGGATTTTTGATTTTTTAACGTATAACATTGCGGCGCGAATATGCACAAAAATCATTGGAAAGATGAGAGTTTATAAGTAAGTGTCGTTATACTTTGAGATAAGAGATCTGTGTTTAGGTGTTTATGAGGGAGTATATTCAACATTCATATCTTCTAAACACATATCCCTTAAACACATATCTCCTATTACATTTCCCAATACTTCCTATATTTGATCATATGGAAATTGTCTCTTATAATGTCAACGGAATACGCGCGGCCATCAGCAAAGGCTTACCGGAATGGATGGAAAAACGCAATGCGGATGTGTATTGCTTTCAGGAAACAAAGGCTTCCCGCGATCAGGTAGATTGCGAAGTATTCGAAAAATTGGGTTACAAACATTTTTGGTTTTCGGCCGAAAAAAAGGGATACAGCGGAGTGGCTATTTTTACCAAACTTGATCCCACTCATGTTGAATACGGGTTTGGCGATAAGGCGTATGATAACGAAGGTCGCATCGTACGGTGCGATTTCGGGGATTTGTCGGTAGCCAGCTTATACATTCCCTCGGGGTCGAGCGGAGAAGAACGACAGGCATTTAAAATGAAATGGCTGGATTATTTTCATCAATACGCTAAAAAACTCAGTACCCAAAAAAGCAAATTACTCATCTGCGGAGACTACAATATTTGCCACAAGCCGATCGATATTCACGACCCGGTTGGGAACAAAAACAGTTCGGGTTTTCTGCCGGAAGAACGCGACTGGATGTCGTCGTTTATTGATAGCGGTTATGTAGATACCTTTCGGGAATTTAATACCGAGCCACATCAATACAGCTGGTGGACCTTCCGGGCCAATGCGCGTGCCAATAACAAGGGATGGCGAATCGACTATTGCATGGCAACACAACCTTTGCGCAACCAGTTAAAAGAGGCAGGTATATTACCCGATATCAAACATTCGGATCATTGTCCGGTTTGGGTGCGATTATAAAGGAGTACTGCTGATATAAATAACGGTGCCTGATTTTGCCGTATAATATTGTTTGAGCCCTTGTTTGGCTTCTCCGGCTATCGGGCTTCCATAAGTTGCATCAAAAGTAGAGTTGCAACATTTAACCCATCCGGATGCTGTATGTTGGCCGCAGCGATAACGGGTTGGAACCGAATCTACCGAAACATAGGCACAGGTTTGTGTGGCATTCACGGGGCAGGTGCGGTCAAACGCCACATACTGATCTTCGATGGTATGATAAACCACAATGCCTTTGTTGCCAACCCCGCTCAGGTAAACATATCCTTGCAGTTGATTCAATGCCATGTATTGTGCAAACGACATATCCACCTGTGTATTGACATGAACCGGAGTGAAAAAATCGGTAGTTGTAGCCGAATTGGTATTACTCTTCTTACAGGCCTGACTCAACATGCTCAGTGAAAAAACGAAGAGCAACAACCTATTCATACGTATAAAATCCTTTTCCACTTTTACGGCCATGATGTCCTGCATCCACTTTCTGCTGCTGAATGCGGCTGGGTCTGAATTTTGCGTCCTGATGAAACAAGGCAAACATGGATGAAGTAACTGCGAAATTGGTATCTACGCCGATGAGATCCATCAAACGGAACGGGCCCATTTTAAACCCATTGTTTTCCATCAATGCATCGATGGTGGATATATCAGCCACTTGTTCTTCGGCAAGTTTTAAGCCCTCCACATAATAATGACGGGCCACGCGATTTACTATAAATCCGGGTGCATCGGCTGCGTTTACACAGGTTTTACCGGTTTTTTCAATCAGGTTTTTACATAAGGTAACTACTGCGGGATCTGTTTCTACTCCTGAAATAATTTCCACCAGTTTCATGACCGGTGCCGGATTAAAAAAATGGATTCCTAAAAAACGTTCAGGATTTGGAATTCCTGCCGCAATGCGGGTAATCGGAATAGAAGAAGTATTGCTGGCTAAAATTGTATCCTGCGGATTTATGGCGGCTACTGCTTTAAAAAATTGCTGTTTTACCTCCAGTTTTTCCACAATGGCTTCAATCAATAAATCACATTGGAGCTCATTCACATCGGTTGTAAGCGCAATGTGCAAAAGAATCGCATCCTTTTCGGTTGCAGTTAATTTACCTTTATCTACCTGACTTTGTAAAGAGCCGGAGATCCCTTCATTGGCTTTGTGCAGCATATCGGCGCTGATATCAAAAAGCAATACAGCATAACCGGCACGGGCCATAACCTCTGCAATTCCGGCTCCCATGGTTCCGGCTCCGGCTACTGCAATACTTTTAATATCTGATTTCACCATACGAAAATACAGAAAACCCATTCTTTTACCTATTGAACGGAGGAGATTGCTCCTGTATTATGCTGTTTTATATTTTTAAACAAATCAAGTAAAATCCTGTTATTCAATACAAGGGCATCAAAAAGGTTGCCCTGCATTCAAATTATACTTACCTTTGTAAATCAAGATTCTACCATGATTACCGTATCTCAAAAAGCCAAACAACGCATCACCGAACTGAAACAGGAAAGCCAGTATTCCGAAGATTTCTTTTTGCGCGTAGGAGTGGAAAGCGGTGGCTGTTCCGGCTTATCGTATAAACTGGATTTCGACCATAACCTGAAAGATGGTGATGAAGTAATTGATTACGATGGAGTTAGAGTTGTAACCGACAAACGTAGTGTGTTGTATTTGTTTGGCACCGAGCTCGATTTCTCCGATGGCCTGAATGGTAAAGGCTTTACCTTCAATAACCCCAACGCATCGCGTACCTGCAGTTGCGGCGAGAGCTTTGCGGTTTAAGCTTTTTTTATCGAAAACTTTGATTTTGAATTCCTAACCTTATATTTGCAGTCCTTTTAAAAAAGGCCAACAAGATAAACAGTTAACAGAATGGCAAACCATAAATCATCCGAAAAACGCATTCGTAGCAACGCAACCAAACGCTTAAGAAACAGATACCAGGCTAAAACCGTGCGTACTGCAACCAAAGAACTCCGTACTTCTACCGATAAAAAAGAAGCAGAAGAAATGCTGAAGAAGGTTTCTTCTATGCTGGATAAATTGGCAAAAAAGAATGTAATTCATAAAAACAAAGCAGCCAACCAAAAATCAAAACTGGCAAAAGCTGTAAGTAAAATAGGTACTGAAGTAAAAGTTGTAAAACCGAAAGCAGCTAAAAAAGCTATCGTGAAAAAAACTTCGAAAAAATCGGCTAAGAAGTAATTCTTAACAATACATATTGAAACCCTGAAGCATCAACGCTTCGGGGTTTTTTATTTATAACAAGGCTTCACGCAACCTGCGCTTGTATTCTTCTCTGGGAATTTCTATTCCACCCAACGATTCCAGATGTGGAGTTAAGTATTGCATATCGAGCAACTGCATTCCTTCCCTTTTCATCCATTGAACCAATTCTACCAATGCTACTTTGGAAGCATCCGTTTGGGTATAAAACATCGACTCCCCAAAAAAAGCTCCTCCCATAAAAACACCATACAATCCGCCAACCAAATGTCCTTCCTTATTGCGGGTTTCGAAACTGTGCGCATGCCCCATTTCGTTTAAACGTACAAACACATCAATGATCTCTTCCGAGATCCAGGTATCGGTACGGGCTGCACACTGACGCATCACTTCCTCAAATGCAGTGTTCATGGATACAGTAAATTTTCCGGATCGCAGGGTTTGTCGTAAAGAGCGACTGATTTTTAACTCATCCAATGGCAGTATTCCCCGCATTTGCGGTTCATACCAATACAAGGCATTGTTCTCATCGGGTTGGGCCATCGGAAAAATCCCAATGGAATAACCAAACAGTACTTCGTCGGGCTGAAGCATGTGCTTATATTTCTAAAATATGCAGGTTGCTTTTACTCGCCAGCATATCGTCTTCCATACCTTTGTAACGCTGCACAATCCTGTCGTATGTTTCGTTGGGTTTGATTACGACCTTGTCGGCTCCCATCGATTCAATTCTTTCAATAATAAACCCAATATTCAGATATGTTAAATCAACGGCAGGGATATAACCGGTTTCTTTGTTGGTTACATGTTGGGTTTGTGCTACCAGTCCGCATTTTTGCAAAATCAACAACAACGATTTGCACAAATTCACCGGTACTTCCAGCTCGTCCGATATTTCATGAATCTGCAATGGCTTTTGCGCCTGATGAAACCGTTCCGAAATTATTCGCATCAGATGTATGCAATACAGAACCCTTGTTTTATGACTGATATTGCTGTTCTGCACTTCTGCTTCAAATTCGCGGATATTCTGCACCGAGTAAGAGATTTCTGCTCCCAACAGCACAATCATCCAGCTGAATTGCAACCATGTAATAAATAACGGAATAGATGCAAAACTTCCGTAAATGGCATTGTAATTGGAAACGCCGTATTGAAATTCAATATACCCCCACTGAAACAATTGAAACACGATACCGGTAACAATTCCTGCATACCAGGCCGAACGTGTTGTTACTCGTGTATTGGGTAAGACCAGGTACAAGAGGAAAAAGAGTACAATGGTACTCATATAGGGTAAGAACTTAATCCCGAATACGATTAATCCTGTGATGAATGAACCCAGAAAATCGATTTGCTGAATCAGCGAACTGAGTTGTGTAGTGATAAAAATATTCAATGCTCCTGATACCACAATAAACAAGGGAGCAAACAACATGATGGAGAGATAATCCGAAAATTTGCGTGTCCACGTGCGTGGAGTTTGAACATACCAGATAAAATTAAATGCATCTTCAATATTGCTCAGCACCTGAATTACCGCCCACAGCAACAAGGCAAATCCAAATCCGGCAATGATGCCTCCTTTGGTTGTGCCTAACAGATTATGTACATACTCTAACAGATTTTCGAGAATGGTGGGTTGGGTAGAAAATGCAACTTTCAGTTGATCGGTCAGGTAATCTTCGAGTCCAAATCCTTGTGCAATACCAAAAATCATGGCAATTACCGGAACAATGGCCAACAAACTGTAGAGAGTTAATGCGGTAGCCCGCAACGATAATTGCTTGCGCGAATAATCCTGAACAGCCAGCATGATAATACGTAAAAGCTTGATAACTCCCCGTTGCCATTTGGGGTATTGATCGAGTCGCAATTGCCAGATTCCATCAGAGAAATAGACTTTGTAGCGGCTGGTTCTAACTTTCTTTTTTTCGCTCATAAAGGTTTACACCATTTACGCATCGAATCTAGGGGAATTATCGGAATGTTGCTTCATGGGAGGGTAAATGGTCGGGATTTTCATGAATACAACGCGGTAAAGGTTGAAGCAAGTCCGCCTTCGCTAAAGCTACGGCGGGACGAGGTTGAACCGCGTTGCGGTTCGGGGGACGTTGTCGATAGCAGAGTTATGGATGTGCAACCGCGTTGCGGTTGGGGGATTGAGGTCGCTCAGGAATTATTGAGGTGGAACCGCGTTGCGGTTCTAGGTAGGATGTCGATTGTGGAGGTATTGATGTTGAACCGCGTTGCGGTTCGGGGAAATTGATAAGTCAAGAATCGTGTTAAGTTCAAACTTTTGTGAATCACATAGTGTTTCGGGCAGAGATTCATCCTTTTTTCATTTCAACCGTGACTTCAACCAGTATTTTTCGTTTTTCATTCCAATTCCAAACAATATCTTCGGATTTTAAATTATACCCGATGAATAAACTGATTCAAAGCAAATGGTTTCCACATGTGGCGGCTGTTGTAATAGCGTTTCTGGTTATAACCGCATATTTCAATCCCATGTTATCCGGCAAATCGTTGAAACAAAACGATGTGAAGCAATGGCGCGCAACCTATCAGGAAATTGATCAGTTCCAGAAAACCACCGGAGAGCGCACCTTCTGGACCAACAGCATTTTCAGTGGTATGCCAACTTACCTGATCGGGCCATCTTACAAAAATAATTTCACTACCGATATCAGTGCCTGGATCAGTAAAGTCTTGCCCAACCCTACCGATACCTTGTTTCTGCTCTTCATCTGCTTTTATATTATGTTGCTCTCCTTCAATGTGGGCCCGTGGTGGGCCATTGCGGGGTCGCTGGCCTTTATGTTGTCGTCTTTTAATTTTCTCAATATCGATGCGGGCCATGTAGGTAAAGGAAATGCGATTGCCTTTATGCCTTTGGTGATAGCAGGTATTCAATATACGCTCCATCGCAACAAATTATTTGGAGCATTGTTAACCGGCATTGCACTTTCGTTTGAACTCACAGCAGGGCATCTTCAAATTACTTACTACCTCATGCTGCTCATTCTGGTTTGGATGATTGCTGAAATCATTCTGGCCATTCGCGCTAAACAAATTCAACACCTGTTGATTTGCGGTGCCATGCTTTTGGTTGCAGCCGGTGTTGGCGTGGCAACCAATGCTACCAACCTCCTGGCAACCGAAGAATATGGAGCATACAGCATCCGCGGAAAATCGGAATTGACTAAAAGTGCCTCAGGTGAAAGCACCGCTTCCATCACTTCCAGCGGATTGGATAAAGATTATGCGTTGCAATGGAGCAATGGAATGGCCGAACCATTCACCCTGCTGATTCCGAATTTTTATGGCGGTGCAAGCAACGGAGAATTGTCGACAACATCAGAAACATTTAAACTCTTAAAACAGAACGGAATTCCCAACCCCAAGGGTGTTGTTCAAAACATGCCGCTGTATTGGGGAGATCAGCCGGGAACTGCCGGACCCATTTATTACGGTGCCATTATTTGTTTCCTGTTTGTGTTGGGCATGTTTGTGCTGAAAGGTCCCGAAAAATGGTGGATCCTTTCTATTTCTGTATTGGCCATTTTCTTGTCAATGGGCAGAAACTTTATGACCCTCACCGATATCTTCTTTTACAATTTTCCGATGTACAATAAATTCCGGTCGGTTACTTTTATTCTGTGTATCACACAAACCACATTCCCATTATTGGGTATGCTGGCTCTGCGCGATTTTATGGGAGGTAAACTTAAAATACCTGATCTGAAAAAAGGTTTATTGAATTCCTTGTACGTCACCGGTGGACTTTGCATTTTGTTTGCCCTGGTTCCCGGTATGTTCTTCGATTTCACAGCCCGCGCTGATGAACAGATGCCTGAATGGCTGCGTCCTGCGCTGATTGCCGATCGTCAAAGCCTCATGCAAAGCGATGCCATCCGCTCCCTGGTTTTGATTGGATTGTGTTTCGGTTTGTTGTGGTTTTACCTTTCCGGGAAACTCAAAAAAGAGTGGGTCATTGCATCCATTACACTGCTGATTGTGGTGGATTTGTGGCAAGTCGACAAACGTTACCTCAACGATAAAGATTTTGAAAACCGCAAGAAAGATCTCGCCCAATCTTTTCCGAAATCAGAGGCGGATGAATTTATTCTGCAGGACACTGATTTGAATTACCGTGTTTATAACACCACGCAACGTCTGGATCAGGATGCCATTACTTCATACTGGCATAAATCTATTGGAGGATATCACGGTGCAAAAATGCGCCGTTATCAGGAGTTGATTGAATTTCAATTGGCCAAAGGAAATCCGGAAGCGTACAATATGCTCAACGTTAAATATTATATCGTGGGCGACAGTTTAAATAATCTTTATCCGCAACGCAATCCGGAAGCGAATGGCAATGCATGGTTTGTGAACCGCATTATTATGGTTCCAAACTCGGATGCCGAAATCGATACCCTTTCTAATTTGCGAACTAAAACGGAAGCAGTGGTTGATGCCCGTTATGCCGATCAACTGGCCAATTTCGCTCCAACTGCGGATTCTTCTGCAATCATTCGTCTCGTTAGCTATGCTCCCAATAAGTTGGAGTATGCCTATCAGGCGGCTTCAGATCAGTTGGCCGTATTTTCCGAAATTTTTTACGACAAAGGCTGGGTAGCAACCATAGATGGAGAGGAAGCTCCCTACCTGCGCTGCAATTATGTATTGCGGGGTATGAAGGTTCCGGCCGGACAACATAAGATTGAATTCCGTTTTGATCCGCCGGTGGTTGAGCAAGGCGAACAAATATCCTTGCTGGCTTCTCTTACGTTGTACGGAGGAATGTTGCTTATTGGCGGATGGGGATTCTGGAATACACGCAGGAAGAAGGAATAATTATTTCTTTCCGCTGATTACAACTACAACTTCTCCTTTAATGGGATGTTGCGTAAAATGTTGTTCCACTTCTTCGATCGAGCCACGAATGGTTTCTTCATATATCTTGCTGATCTCACGGGATACAGAAATATAACGGTCGGCGCCAAAATACTCTTTAAACTGCCCCAACGATTTTAACAACCTGTAAGGCGACTCATAAATGATAATCGTGCGGGTTTCTTCAGCCAGTTCCTTCAGTTTGGTTTGTCTTCCTTTTTTTTCCGGCAAAAACCCTTCGAAGCAAAAGGCATCGCAGGGGATTCCGCTCATGACCAGCGCCGGTACAAAAGCAGTTGCTCCCGGCAGGCAAATCACCTGTATATTGTTTCGGATGCACTCGCGGATCAGTAAAAAGCCCGGATCCGAAATGCCTGGAGTGCCTGCATCGCTTACCAATGCCAGGTTTTTACCCAGCTGCAACATTTCTACAAAATGCTGCAAAGTGCGGTGCTCGTTATGCTGATGGTAGGAAATTAAGGGTTTTTCTATCTCGTAGTGTTTCAACAACTTGATAGACTGACGGGTGTCTTCGGCCAGAATGGCATCGGCTTCCTTCAAGGTACGGATGGCCCTGATGGTCATATCCTCCAAATTCCCCACAGGAGTGGGCACTACGGTAAGCTTTCCCTGCATACCCGCAAAATAAAGAATAGGAATCAGGTTTTTTTTACATTCGGGAAAGTTTAATTTAGCCGCACAAAAAATAACCGATATGAATTTTCCAGAAACTCTGTTGTACACCAAGGACCACGAGTGGGTTCGCGTTGAAGGCGATATGGCCTTTGTAGGAATTACCGATTTTGCCCAGCACGAATTGGGTGATATTGTTTATGTAGATATTCCCAGCAAAGGGAAAACCGTTAAACAACACGAAGTGTTCGGCACGGTAGAAGCTGTTAAAACGGTTTCGGATTTGTTTATGCCTTTGAGCGGCGACGTTGTAGAGGTAAACGCCGGACTCGATGCAGCACCTGAATCAGTAAACAGCGATCCTTACGGAAACGGATGGATGATAAAAGTAAAAATGAGCGATAGCGCCGAAGTGAGCGGTCTGCTGAATGCAGATGCATACAAAGCATTGGTGAACGCGTAAGCGAAGTATAACCCATTCAAAAGCCTCATTTGTATCGATACGAATGAGGCTTTTATATTTTCTTTCAGGTATTTTTAATACGCTTATATTTTTATGGGCGATCCCCTAAAGTTAAGCTCACGAAATGTTTCTTAAATAAGTAACACACGTTCAGCGGCTTGCAAATATTAGCATATCCCCAATTCCTACTTACCCTAAAACCATTACATGCGAAGTAAAAGCTGCACATTTAAGTATACTTCTCATACGGAGGGGGACCGGCCTTATAGTTTTGACGTAGCATTCGAGCGTTTCAAAGATGCGCCGGGACTAGTAAGCAATCCGTAAAACTGCGTAGGCCAAGCGGGTGGCGTGATTCGGGTTGCGTGGCCTTTGGAGCGCGTAGAATGCAAGGAGAAACTATACAGCCTTGAATTTCTTTGCTTACTTTCTTTTTTCAAGAAAAGAAAGTGAGTGCGGTTTGGGGCGCATA